>SAMEA104315424__coassemble_807_pt1 | contig 18053 bp, 33 predicted proteins | sample SAMEA104315424__metabat2_high_PE_039 | metagenome-assembled genome bin SAMEA104315424 (sample SAMEA104315424) | gut metagenome | biome: Monkey gut; feature: monkey-associated habitat; material: faeces | place: China | collected 2013
ATTTATATATAGCAATATTTTTGTCGGCATTAGCTTCACTAATAATTTATTTATTTTCATATTTGGTGGTATTATTATTAACTTGTTTTTAAACATATTATCAATTGCATACCTTGCTGCATATCTGGCAGATATTTCTTTTATATTAAATTTTACATTGGCCACATCTTCAAAATTAGTTTTTACTGGTCCTGGACAAAATATTGATATCTTAACTTTTGAATTATCTTTTTTTAATTCTTCATAAATTCCTAAAGACAAATTTAATATATAAGATTTTGTAGCATAATATGTATCCATATATGGTCCCGGCATAAATCCTGCCATTGATGCCACATTTAATATTCTTCCTTTATCTCTTTTAATAAAATCTTTTAAAAATAGTTTTGTTAATATATGATAAGCTTTTATATTTAGATCTATCATTTTTAATTCTATTTCTAGTGATGTTTCGGCAAAGTTTCCTGCTAATCCAAAACCAGCATTATTTATTACTATATCAATATTTTCTTTTTTTAATTGTTCATACAATCTGTAGCAGTTTTCTTCATTAGTTAAATCAAGTGCTATCGTTGTTACTCTTGTCTTAGCGTTTTGGTAAATTTCTTTTAGCTTTTTGTCATCTGTTGAAACCACATATAAGTCATATCCTAATTTTATTAAATATTTTGATATTTCCTCTCCTATTCCAGATGAGGCTCCTGTTACTAATGCTTTCATTCTTCCTCCTTATAGATATTTTTTTAAAAGTTCTATGTTATCATCATTAAACTTAACAAGTTTTTCTGCTAATTTTAATATTTCAGAGTCAGCATCTTTTTTGTATCTATTTATTTTTTTTTCTATATCTATTTTACCCATTGTCAAACCTTTGGTTAACATATCTGCAATTTTTGCATCAGAATTGTCTTTTAATAATTCTATTTTCATTTCCATATAAGCCATAACTTCTGCAATTGTACCTTTTTCTTTAGGCGTACTTTTATATTTTTTTAATAGTTTTTCGCTATCTTTAATAAAATTTTCATATCCTTTAAGTTGTCCTTCAATAATTTTTTTTATTTTATTATCTTTTCCATTTAATATTTTTATTAAACTAGTTAAATTTTCTGAACCCATTTTTGCGTTTTGGTATATGTATTCTAATATTTCCACATTTTCATTCATTTTATCACCCTTTTTCATACTTATTATTTCTAAATTTTATTTTTTTATACCTTTTTAATTTATTTTTTCAATTGAATATATTTTTTTCTTTTTTGATGTTAACTTAAATCTTGTAAATTTTTTATAATTTTTTTCATTTATAACACTTTCGCCCGTCTCATTAGTGGCAAATTTTTCAGTTTTATTGTAATCCTTATAGAAATCATAAATATTCTTTCCTTCTTCTATTGAATGTTCCATATATGCAATACTTATATATTCATAATACTCATCATCATTACTTTGATTTTTTTTTAATTTATATACATATATATCTACTATAGGTCCTGTATTGCAATTAAATATTCCGATATAATTATGAGAACTTTCATCATATTTAAAACTTGGACATCCAAAAAAATCTTTATAATTTGTAAAATTATTTTTACTAAACAATTTTTTTGAATATTCAATTACTTTATTGATTGGAATTACTTTATATGTTTCATTGCCTTCTGTAGCTTCTTGCAAATTACTTGTTTCTGATAATATTATATTATTTAATGTAGCAGCTAATAACATATCTTCATTTAAATTATTTATTATAATTTTACTTCCATTAAATATGTAGTCATTTCTATTTTTTACGACTTTACCAGCATATATAAGATCTTGTAATCCATTAAAATTATTTGTTGAAATATTTAAATATTTTTCTTTATCATTAATATTTATCGCATTACCTTTGGTTATTTTTATTATAATAACTCCTAAAATTAGTATTATCAACAATACAAGAATTATTATTGGTTTTTTTTTAAATTTCATTTTCCTTTTCATATTTATCACCTAATCTAATGATACAATATAACTATTATAATTACAAGCTTTTATTTATATTATATATTTTAATCTCTATTAATAGAAAAAAAGTATAAGTTTTCTTATACTAATTCTATGATAACTTCTAACGCGTTATCTCCTTTTCTCTCTTTCATTTTTAATATTCTTGTATATCCGCCATTTCTTTCTTTGTAACGTGGTGCTAACTCATTGAATACCTTATTTACACATTCTTCATCATTATGTAAAAATGCTAATGCTAATCTTCTTGATACTAGTGTACCTTTTTTACCATATGATATCATCTTATCAAAGCTTTTTCTAACTTCTTTCGCTCTTGTTTCGGTTGTTACAATTCTTTCATTCATTATTAATTGTTTTGTTAATGTTGCTAACATACTTCTTCTATGTTTATTATCTCTTCCTAGTTTTCTATAAGCCATTATTATCCTCCTTACTAATCATCATTTCTAAAAGATAAGCCCATATTTTTTACCTTATCTATTACTTCTTTCAATGATTTTTTACCTAAATTTCTTATTTTTTGCATTTCGTTTTCACTTTTATCTACTAAATCGTGTAACGTAAGTATCCCTGCTCTTTTTAAACAGTTATATGCTCTTACTGATAAATCCAAATCATCAATTGATGTTTCTAATACTTTTAAATTTGGATCCTCTATCTTTGATACCATAAGTCCAGTTGCATCTGCTATCTCATTTAAATCAGATAATACTTTAAAGTGCTCAATTAGAATTCTACTTGCTAAAGATATCGCTTCCTCTGGAGTAATTGAACCATTTGTCCATATTTCTAATATTAATTTATCGTAGTTGTTGTTCTGTCCAACACGAGCATTATCTACTTCATAGTTTATTCTTTCAATTGGTGCATATAAACTATCTATTGCAATTACATTTGGTTTATTTACAAATAATTTTTTATTTTCTTCTGCTCTTGTATAGCCACGACCACTTCCTATTGTCATTTCCATAGATAATCTTCCACCATCGGTTAATTCTGCAATAACTTGGTCTTTATTTAATATTTCTATATCTGAATCTTTTTCAATATCACCTGCTGTCACTACTTTTGGTCCTGTAACATTTAATCTTAAAATTTTATTATTATCACGTGAATGATTTTTAATAACTATTGATTTTAAGTTTAATACTATTGCCGTTACATCTTCTACAACGCCATCAATTTTTTGAAATTCATGAGCTACACCATCAATTTTCACAGATGTTATTGCATCTCCTGGTAAACTAGATAGCATTACTCTTCTTAAAGCATTTCCCAATGTTGTTCCAAATCCTCTTTCAAGTGGTTCAATTTCAAATTTTCCATAAAAATTGCTTTTTACATATTCTTTTACTTTATATTCCGGTTTTTCAAACTTTAACATTTTTATACACTCCTTTTCTTTTAACCACGACGTCTTTTTGGTGGACGACATCCATTATGCGGAATTGGTGTAACATCAGTTATTGATTTTACCTCTAATCCTGCTGTTGCGAGTGAACGTATTGCTGCTTCACGGCCAGATCCTAATCCTTTTACAAAAACATCTACTGTTTTCATTCCCATATCTGCTGCTTTTTTTCCAGCAGATTCTGCTGCCATACCAGCTGCAAATGGTGTAGACTTTTTACTTCCTTTAATTCCTTGGGTTCCTGCGGAATCCCAACTTATTACGTTTCCTTCTTTATCCGTAATTGTCACAACTGTATTATTAAATGTAGCGTGAATATGTACTTCTCCTTCTGGTACATTTTTCTTTACTCTTTTTTTTCTTGCTTTATAAGCCATAATTAACTTACCTCCTTATAAATTATTTTTTCTTGTTTGCTACTACTTTTTTCTTTCCGCCTCTAGCAGTTACGGCGTTTCTATTTGTTCTTTGTCCTCTAACTGGTAATTTTTTCTTATGACGAATTCCTCTGTATGAATTAATTTCCATTTGGGTTTTAATATTCATACTAACTTCTCTTCTTAAATCACCTTCTACTGGGTATTTATCTACTTCTTTTCTTATTCTAGCTATTTCGTCATCTGTTAAATCCTTTGCTTTTGTATTTATATCTACCTTAGCGTCATTTAATATTTGTTTTGATAAATTTCTTCCAATTCCATAAATATAGGTTAGAGATATTTCTACTCTCTTATCATTTGGTATTTCAATACCTTTAATACGTGCCATAATTTCATTCCTCCTATTTTAACCTTGTTTTTGTTTGTGTTTTGGGTTTTCACAAATAACCATTACTTTTCCTTTACGTTTAATTACTTTACACTTATCACATATAGGTTTAACTGAAGCTCTTACTTTCATATTATTTCCTCCTATTTCTACTTTTTATTGTAAATGATACGCCCATGTGTTAAATCAAATACTGATAATTCGACAATTACTGTATCACCTGGTAGAATACGTATATTATTAACACGCATTTTACCAGAAACATGGGCTTCCACAGTATGTCCATTTTCAAGTTCTACCCTAAATTTTCCACCTTTTACAATGTCTATTACTTTTCCGTGGGCTTCAATGATATCGTCTCTACTCATTATTATCATCTCCTGTTAATATTTGATAGCCATCTTCTGTTACCAATACGGTATGTTCAAAATGAGCAGATGGTCTACCATCATAAGTAACTATTGTCCAATCGTCATCTAACATTGCTACTTTTCGTGTTCCAATATTAAGCATTGGTTCAATTGCTATTGTCATTCCTGCTTTCAATTCTATTCCTGTATTTTGTTTTCCATAGTTTGGCACTTCCGGATCCTCGTGTAAATGAGTTCCTACCCCGTGACCAACCAATTCTCTCACAACACCCAATTTATGCTTATGAGCATATTTCTCTATAGCATATCCTATGTCACCTAATTTATTTCCAGCCTTTACCATCTTTAATCCCTCATATAAAGATTTTTCTGTGTGTTCCAACAGATATTTTTTTTCATCACTAACTTCACCTATTGGATAACTCCAAGCTGAATCGCCGTGATATCCCTTATAACAAGCTCCTATATCTATGCTAATTAAATCTCCGTTTTTTAGTTTTCTATTCCCCGGTATTCCGTGAACTACTTCATCATTTATTGATGTGCAAATACTAGCAGGAAAACCATTATAATTTTTAAAAGATGGTGTTGCTCCACAAGACCTAATAAAATCATAGGCAATTTTATCTAACTCCTTAGTTGTTATTCCTGGTTTAAGATATTTTTTTAAGTGCTGATGAGTTCGATAAACTATGTTACCTGCAATTTTCATTAAGGATACTTCTTGTTCATTCTTTATACTGATCATTGTCTTTTTAATATCTCCTCTATTTCCATAAATATATCCATCGCACTTTTTTCTTTGATTACTTTAATTGTTTTTAATACTTTTTTCTCTTGATAATAACTGATGAGTTCACTTGTTTTTTCCAAATATGTATCAAATCTTTTTAAAAAAGTTTCTTCATTATCATCATTTCTTGTTTTTAATTTGCTAGAACATCTATCACATATTCCATCAGATTTGGGCTTAACATCTTCAATCAAGAGATTATATGAAGCCCCACAATTAGGACATATTACTCTACTTATTGTTCTTTCAAGTGCTAAATTTTTATCTATATCTAAAAATATAACCACACCTAAATCCTTATTTATTTTACTGAGTAAGTTATCATAGGCGATGGCCTGTGACACATTTCTTGGATATCCATCCAATATGTATCCATCTTTGCAATCTGATTTGATTAGTCTTTGCTCTAATAAATTTAAAACCACATTATCAGTAATTAAATTTCCTTGTTCCATATCTTTTTTTATGTTATTTCCAAGTTGTGTACCTTTATTAATTTCGTCTCTTAATAAGTCACCGGTAGATATATGAGGAATATTATATTTCTCACTTAATAATTTTGATTGTGTTCCTTTGCCTGCTGCCGGTGGAGCTATAAATATAATATTCTTCATTTTATCTAACAACTCCTCTTCGGTAATTTCTATTTATTAATCTACTTTCCAATTGCCTATATGTTTCAAGTGCAACTCCTACTACTATAAGTATACCAGTACCTCCAACGTTTACTGAAGATGGTAAATTTGTATTTAAAAAGTTGCTAAATATGATTGGTAAGCCTGCAATTATTGATATAAATATTGCTCCTAAAAACGTAATTCTTCCTAATATTGTTTTTATATACTCTTGTGTTTCTTTTCCTGGTCTTATACCTGGAATATAACCACCCTGTCTATTTAAATTCTTAGACAATTCTTCAGGATTAATTTGTAAAAACGTATAAAAATAGCTAAAAAATATTATTACAATTATATACACAATAAACCCTTCAGGTGTTTTATAATTTAGAAACGTATTAGTAAATTTTACAAAGCCGTTGCTACTATCAAGTAACGTTGCTATAAATGAAGGTACAGAAAATATTACTGAAGCAAATATTACTGGCATAACAGACGCAGAATTTAGCTTAAATGGTATATAGTTTTGTTTTGCACCATATGCTGATGATGTTTGGTTTGAATATTGTATTGGAACTCTTCTTTCTGATTTCTCTATAAATACAATTCCTAATATAATTGCTATATAAAATAGTACAAATAAGGTGAATGATACTATTCCTATAAAAATTTCGGTATTATTTAAAATGAGTGCTTTAAATGTATCTATAAACATACTTGGCACGGTATTTATAATACCTGCCATAATTAGTAACGATATTCCATTCCCAATTCCTTTTGCAGTTATTTGGTCTCCTAACCATAATAGGAAAGCAGTGCCTGCCGTTAAAATGAGTGCTAATTTCATATATTCTAAAGCAGTGCCTCCCTTTACAAATGCCACTGACATTGCAAAACCTTGTAAAAAGGCAATTGCTAATCCCATATACCTATTTATCTTATTTATTTTTTGTCTACCTTCTGCTCCATTTTTCTTTAATTCTGTAAAATATGGTACTATATCCATCTGAAGAATACCTGTTATAATAGATGCTGATATATAAGGCATAACTCCCAAAGCAAATATAGAGAAATTTTGCAATGCACCTCCACCTATTGCATCATATAATTCCCATATTCCCAAATTTGATATTGCTCCTTGTGTACCTGGAACTGGTATTGTAGTACCAACAATAAATATTAACAATATAAAAAGTGTAAAATATATTCGTTTTCTTAGATCAGCATTTTTCTTACTAAATAGCAATTTAAAAGTTTTAAACATCTAAATCACCTCTATTTTTCCACCAACTGATTCAATTTTTTCTTTAGCAGTATTTGAAAATTTATTTGCTTTTACTGTTAATTTTTTTGTTAATTTCCCATTCCCTAAAATTTTTATTCCATCTAGTTCTTTATTAACAAGTCCATTTTCTTTTAGCATTTCTGTTGTTACTATAGTTCCGTCTTCAAATCTTTCTAGATCTCCAACGTTCACTACAGCATATATAGTTCTAAAATTATAATTGTTAAATCCTCTCTTTGATAATCTTCTAAATAGTGGTAATTGACCTCCTTCAAATCCAGGTCTTACTCCACCACCACTACGGGCATTTTGTCCCTTATGTCCTTTTCCAGATGTCTTTCCAAGTCCACTACCTATTCCACGTCCTACTCTTTTTCTTGATTTTACTGCCCCTTCGTTTGGGCTTAATTCATGTAATTTCATTATCCTCTTAACTCCTCTACTGATTTCCCTCTCAATTTTGCGATGTGAGCAGGTGATTTTTGAGCTTTAAGAGCATTTAGAGTAGCTCTAGCCATATTAATTTTAGTACTTGAACCTAGGCTTTTTGATAATACATCTTTTACACCAGCTAGTTCTAGTACATCTCTAACAGGGCCTCCTGCTTTTACTCCTGTACCTTCTGTTGCCGGTTTTAACATTACCCTTACAGCTCCTTCTTTCATTATTATTTCGTGTGAAATAGTTCTATTATCTATTAATTCAACATTAATTAGGTTTTTGGTCGCTGCTTGTGTTGCTTTCTTAACTGCGTCTGGCATCTCTTTTGCTTTACCAGTACCTATTCCTACTTTTCCTTTTCTATTTCCTACTACAACTGTAGCTGAGAAACGGAATTGGCGACCACCTTTTACAACTTTAGTTACACGGTTAATAGAGATAACTTTATCTTCTAAGTCGCTTTTTGGCTTTTCCATTCTTCTAGGCTTTCTCTTATTATTTCTATTATCGCTATGCTTTATATTCTTATTATTTTTTTCTTCGCTACGTGCATTATTTACTTTTTCTTGCATAGGTTTTCCTCCTTATTAGAATTCTAATCCATTTTCGCGTGCTGCTTCTGCTAGTGCTTTTACACGTCCATGGTATAAGTATCCGCCTCTATCGAATACTACTTTTGATATTTTAGCTTTTTTTGCTCTTTTGGCTAATTCTGCTCCCACTGCTTTTGCTGCTTCAATATTTCCTCCATTATTTATTTTTAGCTCTTTTTCCAATGTTGAAGCACTTACTAATGTTATTCCCTTTTCATCATCAATTATTTGAGCAGTAATATTAGAGTTTGAACGAAATACGTTTAATCTTGGTCTTTCTTCTGTACCACTTAGATTTTCTCTTACTCTTTTGTGTCTTATTAAACGCATTTTGTTTCTTGAGACTTTATTTATCATAAGATTTCTCTCCTTTACTATTATTTAGATGCTTTCTTTCCTTCTTTACGACGGATTTGTTCACCCTTATATCTAATTCCTTTACCTTTATATGGTTCAGGTTCACGCACTTTACGTACATTAGCAGCAAATTCTCCTACTAAACATTTGTCAATTCCTTCTATTTCTATTTCATTGTTACTAATACCTTTTATTGATAATCCTGTTGGAACATCCATTTTAACTGGATGTGAGTATCCAGCACCAATTGTTAAAGTATTTCCGCTTACTGTGAAACGATATCCCACACCAATTATTTCTAATCCTTTTTTATATCCTTCACTGACGCCAATTATCATATTATTTATATTGGCATTTGTTGTACCGTGCATTTTATTTGTAAATTTATCATCTTTTAATTTTTCTACAGTTAATTTGTTACCATCAACACTTACTTTAAGAGTTTTTATTATATCTAATTTTAACTCTCCTTTTGGTCCTTTTACGATAACCTCATTATCTGTTACATCTACATTAACATTTTCGGGTATTGTTAAAACTCTTTTTCCAATACGACTCATAATATTCCTCCTTACCAAACATATGCAATTACTTCTCCACCAACGTTATTTTTTCGTGCTAATCTATCTGTCATAACGCCTTTTGGAGTTGATATAATCGCAATTCCTAAACCATTTAATACTGTAGGTAACTCAGATGCAGAAACATACACTCTAAGTCCTGGTTTAGAAATTCTTTTTAGTCCTGTAATTACTCTCTCTTTATTTTCGGCATATTTTAAAGTTAATGTTAATGTATTATCTTTTATTTTAAATTCTGTAATGTAACCTTCTTCTTTCAATATTTTTGCTATTTCTGTCTTCATTTTTGAAGTAGGCATAACAACTTCTTTATTACGCATTACATTAGCATTACGAATTCTTGTAAGCATATCTGCGATTGGATCTGTCATTTAAATCCCTCCTTCTTTTATTTTTGGTTTTACCAACTTGATTTTTTAACGCCTGGTATTTGTCCTTTATGTGCTAATTCTCTAAAACAAATACGACATATCCCAAATTTTTTAAGTACGGCATGTGGTCTTCCACATCTTGAACAACGAGTGTACTTTCTTACTTCAAATTTAGGTTCTCTCTGTGATTTTACAATCATTGATTTTCTTGCCATTGCTTTCCTCCTTATTTCCTAAAAGGAACTCCAAGTTCTTTTAATAAGTCATAAGCTTCTTCGTTTGTTTTTGCAGTAGTTACAATAACAATGTCCATTCCTCTAACTTTTTCAATTTCGTCATAATTTATTTCTGGGAATATCAATTGCTCCTTAATTCCTATAGTATAATTTCCTCTACCATCAAAACTTTTTGGAGATAATCCTCTAAAGTCTCTTACACGCGGTAATCCAATTGATATTAATTTATCTAGGAAATCATACATTTTTTCTCCTCTTAAAGTAACTTTACAACCAATTTTATGTCCTTCTCTTACTTTAAAAGCTGCTATTGATTTCTTAGCTTTTGTCTCAACTGGCTTTAATCCTGTTATTTTTTCTAGATCAGCTAAAGCATTTTCCAAGTTTTTAGAATTGCTTATTGCGTCACCTACTCCCATATTAACTACTATTTTTTCTATTTTAGGAACTAACATCACTGTTTTATAACTGTGCTTTTCTTTTAAACTTGGAACAACTTCATTTTTATATTTTTCTTCTAGGCGGTTCATGCAAACGCCCTCCTTCCAAATTAGTCAATCTTTTCTTTAGATTTTTTAGAAATTCTTATCTTCTTACCATTTTTATCTATTTCGTATCCTATTCTTGTAGGTTTCTTTGTTTTTGGATCTACTATCATTACGTTAGACACGTGAATTGGTGCTTCTGTTTCTACTATTTCACCAGTTCCGTTATTATTTTTTGGTTTTAAGTGTTTTTTTCTTAAGTTTACACCCTCTATAATAACTTTATTTCCTAATTTTTTGATAATTTTTCCTTCTTTACCTTTATTAGAACCGGCAACTACTATTACTTTATCGCCTGTTTTTAATTTCATGTTTCTTCCTCCTTAATATTTAGGTTATAGCACTTCTTTGGCTAAACTTACAATTTTCGAAAATTCTTTATCTCTAAGTTCGCGTGCTACTGGTCCCAAAACACGAGTACCAACTGGAGATTTATCGTCCTTTATAATAACGCAAGCATTATCATCAAATTTTATATAACTTCCGTCATCTCTTTTTACTCCAAACTTACTTCTAACAATTACGGCTTTTACGACTTTACCTTTTTTTATGTTTCCATTAGGAGTAGCTTTCTTTACTGTACCAACGACAATATCACCAATATTTCCTGTTTTCACTTTACTTCCACCAAGAACTCTAATTACTAGTAATTCACGAGCTCCACAGTTATCCGCAACTTTTAGACGGGTTTCTTGTTGTACCATTTTATTTTCCTCCTTCCGGGCTAAAGGATTATAGCCTTTTCAATAACTTCTGCTAAAGCATATCTCTTGGTCTTTGATAGTGGTCTAGTTGCGACTAATCTCACTTTATCACCAATTTTAGCAGTATTTTCTTCATCGTGAGCTGTATATTTTTTTGAATATTTAACTCTCTTATTATATAAAGGGTCTTTTTTATAAGTTTCTACTTTAACTGTTATTGTTTTATCAGCTTTGTCGCTTACAACAATACCAACTAATTCTCTTTTTTTCTTCTCGTTCATGAAAATCCTCCTTACCCTTCTATTTCTCTTTCTCTAAGAATTGTTTTAATACGTGCTACAGTCTTTCTTAATTCCTTAATTCTGCTTGTATTCTCAAGTGTTCCGGTAGCTTGTTTCATTCTCAAATTAAATAGTTCTTGTTTGCAATCATTAATTTTGGTATTTAGTTCTTCAGTGGATAATTTTCTAATATCATTAATTTTCATTTAATTCACCACTTTCCTTGGTTACAAATTTACATTTTATTGGTAATTTATGAGATGCCAATCTTAATGCTTCACGTGCTACTTGCTCCTCTACTCCACCAATTTCAAACATAATTTTTCCTTCTTTTACAACGGCAACCCAAACTTCTGGATTTCCTTTACCTTTACCTTGTCTTGTTTCAAGGGGTTTTTTAGTTAATGAAAGGTTAGGGAATATATTAATCCATACTTTTCCCCCACGTTTCATATATCTAGTCATTGCAATTCTGGCTGCTTCAATTTGTTGTGATGTAATCCAAGCTCCTTCTTTTGCCATAAGGCCGTATTCTCCAAAATGCAATTCTTTGTTTCCTCTGGTTTTTCCTTCGTATTTTAGACGGAAGGTTTTTCTATGCTTTGTTCTTTTTGGCATTAACATTAGTATTACCTCCCTTTTCATCTAGTATTTCACCTTTATATATCCATACTTTAACCCCAATTTTACCATAGGTTGTATCTGCTTCACTCGTCGCATAATCAATATTTGCTCTTAATGTATGAAGTGGTATTGTTCCTTCTGAGTATCCTTCACCTCTTGCAATATCTGCTCCGCCTAAACGTCCTGATACTAAAGTTTTTATTCCTTTAGCTCCGGCTTTCATTGTGTTTCTTATTGCTTTTTTTTGTGCAACTCTAAATGACACACGATTTTCAATATTATGAGCAATTGTATCTGCAACTACTTGTGCAACTACATCAGGATTTTTTATTTCTATTACTGATATTTGTACGTCTTCACTAACTAATTTTGATACCTCTTTTTTGACTTTTTCTATTTCAGTTCCACTTTGGCCAATAATTAGTCCTGGTTTAGAAGCGTGGATAAATATTTCACATCTTTGTTTATTTCTTTCAATAACAATATGGGAAATCCCTGCTAACTTAAACTTTTTGTTCAAAAATTTACGAATCTTTACATCGTTGTTTAGGTACTTGGAAAAGTCTTTGTTATTTGCATACCATTTTGATTCCCAATCTTTATTGATTCCTATTCTAAGTCCTACCGGACTGACTTTTTGTCCCATTGTAGGTTCCTCCTTTACTTATTTCTCTCACTTACAATTACTGTAATATGACTTGTTTTATGATCGTTTCTTCCAACGTGTCCTCTCGAATCCATCTTAGCTCTTTTCATTACTAATCCTTCATCTACATAACACGCTTTAACATATAATTTTTCTTCATTTAAATTATTGTTATTTATAGCATTACTTACAGCAGAATTTAATACTTTTTCTATTACTCTAGCGGCTCTTTGAGGTTGATTTTGTAGTATTGCATAAGCATCACTTACATTTTTACCTCTAATTAGATCTATTACTAATCTTGTCTTTCTAGGGGCTATTCTTACTGTTCTAGCTACTGCTTTTACTTCTGTATTCATCATAGTCCTCCTTTTGGATTATTTTTTCTTATTTTTATCTGCTCCGTGTCCACCGAACTTACGAGTTGGTGAAAACTCTCCTAATTTATGACCTACCATATCTTCTGTTACATAAACTGGTATAAATTCTTTCCCATTATGTACTGCAAAAGTGTGTCCAATAAAATCAGGATAAATTGTTGAACGACGAGACCAAGTTTTTATTACTTCTTTTTTACCATTTTCATTTAATACTTTGACTTTATTTAATAATCTTTCAAAGACATAAGGTCCTTTTTTTAAACTTCTTGCCATTTTTAATCATCCTTTCTTTATTTTTTCTTACGACGAGTAACTATATATTTGTCTGATTCTTTTTTATTTTTTCTTGTTTTTAATCCAAGTGCTGGTTTTCCCCAAGGAGTCATTGGTCCGCTTCTACCTATTGGTGCACGACCTTCTCCTCCTCCGTGTGGGTGGTCATTAGGATTCATAACAGAACCACGAACTGTAGGTCTAATTCCTTTATATCTATTTCTACCAGCTTTTCCTATTTTAACCAATCCATAATCTTCATTACCAACACTACCGATAGTTGCACGGCAAGTTCCTAAAATCTTTCTAGTTTCACCACTTGATAGTCTTATTAATACGTATTTATCTTCACGTCCTAATATTTGAGCAGAACTTCCAGCACTCCTTGCTAGTTGTCCACCTTTTCCAGGTCTTAACTCAATATTATGAATTATTGTTCCTACTGGGATATTCATTATTGGTAAGGTATTACCAATTTTTATATCTGCATTTACACCACTTTCAACCACATCTCCAACTTTTAATCCTTTTGGAGCTATTATATATGCTTTTTCTCCATCGCGATAGCTTATTAAGGCTATGTTTGAACTTCTGTTTGGATCATATTCTATACTGCTTACAATTGCTGTAATTCCATCTTTAACTCTTTTAAAGTCAATTAGACGATATTTTCTTTTTACACCGCCACCACGATGCCTTACAGTTATTCTACCTTGATTATTTCTTCCATTTGTTTTCTTCTTTGTAACTAATAATCCCTTCTCAGGAGTTTTTTTGGTAATTTCTTCGCTTGTAAGTACACTTCTTTGTCTTGAACCATTCGTAATTGGTTTATATACTCTTATTGCCATTTTATTTCCTCCTTACATTAGTCAAAACTAATAGTATTACCTTTCGCTAACTTAACGATGGCTTTTTTATACTTATTAGTCATACCTGTATATTTTCCCACTCTTTTCTTTTTTTGATGAGAATTTAATGTATTTATTTTTTCTACTTTTACATTAAAGATGCTTTCAATTGCTTTTTTTATTTGTGGCTTTGTTGCTTTTGCATCTACTTTAAATGCGTATTTTCCTTGTTCTTTCATTTTTTCTGTTTTTTCAGTAATTACTGGAGCAAATATTATATCATATTTATTCACCAGAAATCACCTCCTCTAATTTTTGCAATGAAGATTCTGTTAATAGCATTTTATCAGCATTTACTACATCATAAGTGTTTACTTCTTCAGGAAGTACTACCTTAATATTTCCAATGTTTCTTGATGCTAAACATATATTTTCATCTAATTCACTTATTACTAATAATATTTTTTCATTTACTAAATCTAGTTTATTTAATAATAACATCATTTCTTTAGTTTTATTTGTTTCAAATTTTATATCATCAACAAGAATTAATTCTTTCTCTCTTGCTTTATATGTTAAAGCAGATTTTAGAGCTAATCTTCTTTCTTTTCTGTTCATCTTTTTTGTATAATTTCTATCAGTGGTTGGCCCAAATACTATTCCACCACCACGCCATTGCGGTGCTCTTATTGAACCTTGACGAGCGTTACCAGTACCTTTTTGCCTCCAAGGCTTTCTTCCACCTCCTGATACTTCACTTCTTGTTTTTACTTTATGTGTTCCTTGTCTTCTTGATGCTAGTGTTAATACAATTGCATCGTGTAATACATTATTATTAGGTTCTATATTCCAAACGTTATCTTTTAAATTTATTTCCTTTACTTTTTCACCATTTAGGTTTAGCATATCTAACTTAGACATAATTCCTCCTTTATTTCATCACAATTTTTATATATTTTTTATTATATAGATTATTCTGACACTTTTTCAGTAGTCTCTTGTGATGATATTTCTTCAGTAGTTTCTGTAGTATTTTGAGGTTCTTCAAATGTTATTAGTTCTATTTTTTCATTTTTTACTGAACCTTTTTTTACTGCTGATTTTACTAAAACTAAAGATTTCTTTGGTCCTGGAACATTTCCTTTAATTAAGATAACATTGTTTTCTAAATCTATTTGTATTATTTCTAGGTTTTGAATAGTTACTTTGTCACCACCCATATGTCCTGGCATCTTTTTTCCCGGTAATACTCTCATTGGTAACATTGTTCCTAGTGACCCTACACCACGATGATATTGGCTTCCGTGTCCCATTGGTCCACGTGATTGATTGTGTCTTTTAATAACACCTTGAAATCCTTTACCTTTAGAAGTGCCAGTTACATCAACTATTTCTCCTTCGGTAAATACATCAGCTTTTAACTCTTGTCCTATGCTGTAACTACTTACATCTACACCTCTAATTTCTTTTAAGAAGCGCTTAGGGGTAGAATTAGATTTTTTTAAATGACCTTGTTCTGGTTTATTACTAAGTTTTTCCCTTTTGTTAACAGAAGCTAATTGAACTGCTTCATATCCATCAGTTTCTTTAGTTTTTATTTGAGTTACAATATTTGGCTCAATTTCAATAACTGTAACAGGAATTAATTTTCCATCTTTAGCAAAAACTCCAGTCATTCCGATCTTACGACCTAAGATTCCTTTCATTTTATTTTCCTCCTATAATTTAATTTGTATATCAACACCACTTGGTAAGTCAAGATGTTGTAACGCATCTATTGTTTCCTTACTTGGATTATTGATGTCGATAAGTCTTTTGTGAGTTCTCATTTCGAACTGTTCTCTTGAATCTTTGTACTTGTGCACTGCTCTTAAAATAGTATATTTTTGAACGTCAGTTGGTAATGGAACTGGTCCACTTACTTCTCCGCCTGTTCTCTTAACTGTATCTACTATTTTAGCAGCAGCTTTGTCAAGAACTCTGTGTTCATATGCCTTTAGCTTGATTCTCACTTTAGTATTTGACATATTTATCCTCCCTTCGCCTATATCTAGTATAGACTTGCTCCGAACAAATTACCTGATACTTCCTAACAACTTAGCCGGGTGTATCAGCAACTTTGCCCATCTAAGCCAGTCACACAGTAAATAATTATACTAGAATATTCCTTTAAAAGCAAGAGAAAATCGTTAATTTTTTGTTTTTTTTTGAAATTTTTGTGAATTTTAATTATTTTATTCTTTTTTAGGGATTTTTTCTATAAAATTTGAGTTCGTTGTATATCCATTTAAGTACGTTTGAGGAACTTTACCTTCTATCACTTTCATAGATATTGGTATTACATTAGATACTTTTACTGTCTTTGATATAAATGGTAAATTTATTTTTGCTGATACCTCTACATATACTCCTATCTCTAAAAGTGCATTATTAATTCCATAGTTAGTTACTTTTGTTTCTATATTGCTTATAACATCTCCAATTAAATTTAATTTTATTGGAATTTTGGGTCCTAGATTTGACAAAAAGGCATTCGTTGTAATAGTTCCAATGGGCACCTCATATATTATTCCATTATTTATTATTTTTTTATTATAATCTTCTATTGAGTTTTGAGGTAATTCTACTAAATCTACATTTCCTTCTTCTATTGATTTTAAGTTTAATTGAATAAGATTAGTTATAGTTGATAACATTCTTGTAACATTAACTGAATTATATGTTACAAGTGTTACTTCATCATTTTGATTTTTTTCTATATTAAAAAGTTCTTCTTGGCTTAAAGTAGATGCTAATTGTTTAGTAACAGCATTATTTATAACTAAAGTTGTTATTTTTTTTGTTTCTGACTCTGCATAATTCATTAAAAGAGGAGTTACTTTATAATTCCAATATTTTATTAATAAATAGGACATTAAAATAGAAAATATAACTATTATTTGCAATAACATTATTTTATTTCTTCTTTTTCTTTGTTTTAATTTCACATCTTTCACCATTAAATAATATGCAAAAAAAAGAAGTTATATTTTATAGTATAGTAATCACTTTTTCGTATAACTCTTTATTAATATCTTCTATAGTTCTTATACTTTTATCCTTTACACATTTTATTATGTCATAATTATAAATATCAGATAATTCTAAATATGCTTTTTCACTTCTTTTTAAATATTCTTCATTACTTTCAACTTCATCTGGCAATTCATCCCTATTCTTCTTTAATTCACACGCCTTTTTATATGGCAAATATAGTAATATTATTTTGTCTGGTCTCGGTAACTCGTTTATTGTATATTCTAACATATCTATTTTTTCATAAATTTTCTTTCTTTCGTTAATATTTAATAATAACCCTCCGCGATGAGCCATATTGGATGGAACATATCTATCAATTATTAGATTATAGCCTTCTTCTAAGTATTTATTTATAATAGGAAGGTTATATCTTCTATCGGCTGCGTAATACATTATTGCAGTTAATGAATCTATATTTCCTCCTCCTTCTTTAAAAAAACTATGGTTTTGAATAAGTGTTTGTTTACATATTTCTGGTTTTCCTAATAAACAGGAACCTATTATTTTACCTGTTGGCGTTTCATACATTGGAAATGATATTCTTTTGGTCTTTTTTCCACATTCATTTAACTTTTTCTCTAATAATCTTGATTGGGTTTCTTTTCCAGAACAATCTGTTCCTTCTATTACTATTATTTTTCCTCTCATAATTTACATACCTCTATATTAGTATAACATATTTTTCTTTATTGTGTTAATTTTTTACCTGTAATTTACTACTATCTATCAAATATTTTACCTAAAGTATATCCTAATAATAATAATGGTATTCCTATTACCCCGAGTTTTGCAGTTACACCATTACTAAATGTTAATTCAAGCCTTGTACTATAA
>SAMEA104315424__coassemble_825_pt1 | contig 17626 bp, 11 predicted proteins | sample SAMEA104315424__metabat2_high_PE_039 | metagenome-assembled genome bin SAMEA104315424 (sample SAMEA104315424) | gut metagenome | biome: Monkey gut; feature: monkey-associated habitat; material: faeces | place: China | collected 2013
AAAGTTGGGTAAAATAATTCGAGAAAAAAAGTGTAAAATAATTCAAAAATCCACATAAAGTAACGTGCAGAATTTTAAAAATCGTAATACCATACTTGCAGAAATTCAAAAACTGTGATAGTATTATAAATGTATATAGGTAGAAGGAGAGGTGCAACCCCACTATGAAAAGAAATATGAATAACTATGTAAAATTATTAGAAGAAGATATTCATAAATGCAAACATTCGTTGGGGGGGGGGGCTTGTACCGACAGGTACATTAAGTAGCGGAGCTACTATATTAAATAGAAGAGACTATAACATAAAGAGTACAGATGTACTCTAGTTTGTTATAGTCTTTTTATATATAAGGAGGATAAAATGAAAAAGAAACTAATACTACTAATATTACTATTATTAACTATATCGATTGGTGTTACTTACGCTATCTTTAAATGGACTAGTACTAATTCAGATGTAACCTTTGAAGTAGAAGGTTGCTATATAACTTATGATGCCGGAGCTAACATTAGTGGAGCATCCTTTGGTCCCGCTTTATCCAAAGATGACACCACTAATGTCATATCTAAAAAAATAACAATGACCCCCGAATGTACGGGAGTAACTGCTAACTTAACCCTAAAAGTAGGTAGCATCGATGACGGCCTTAAAGAACAATCATTTATATATGAATTATATGACGGTACTAGCAAAATAGCAAATGGTAATTTTGCCGATGCGACTACTGGTAAGGTATATAACTTACTAAATACCAAAACTTTAACAAAAGATACCACTCAAAAATATACCCTTTATATCTATATTGACGGCAACCAAGATAATCCCACAACAATGGGTGGACAATCATTTAGTTTCACCTTAGGAGCAAGTGGAGAAGGGGCCTTATATAAAGCTCCCGCCAATTTCGTGGAAAAATTAGCTGACGGAACCACAGGGGATAGTGGAAGTGGAGTGTATAAAGTAGAGCACGACGCTATCGCGAGTGGTAATAGTGCTTCTGGTAATGATATTCCCGCTGTAACCGATTATAGATATTATGGCCCCAACCCTAATAATTATGTATGCTTAGATATGGCCGGACAAAGTAGTTGTCCTGATAGAAGTCTATATAGAATAATAGGCAGTATCTATGAAGAAAAAGCTGGTATTAATTTACTAAAAGTAATAAAAGCAACACCACTTACAGATGGTACTACAAACGTCTTTAGCTTCGATTATAATTCTAGTAGAAGTTATAAAAATAACTGGTCTACAAGTACATTAATGACACTTTTAAATAGCGGGGCTTGGTGGAATAATACTAGTGGAAGTTATTATAATAACAGTACAACAGCTACAACTCTAAACTTTACTAATAAAGGACTGACTGATACAGCCAAAAAATTAATAAATGATAGTTTATATTATTTAGGAGGATGGAACGCCAATTCAATCAAAGTAAATGATATGTATGGATATGAAAGAGGAAAATCTACATACAGTGGTAACCCATTAAAATGGGAAGGCAAAGTAGGCTTAATGTATCCCAGTGATTATGGTTATGCGGCCGGAACAACTTGTAGGACAGATACTGCCTTTGGCAGTTATGGTACTTGTAAAACAAAAAATTGGCTCTATAATTCTAGTACTTTTCAGTGGTTAATGCCTCCAAATCCAGAAAATTCTACTTTCGCTTGGTATGTAGGTGTCACTGGAAATGTCGGCCATATAAATGTCACAACAAATAGTAGTGGCTTGGTATCTCCTGTCTTTTATCTCAAATATAATGTATCTATGACAAGCGGAACCGGAACCTCCACCGACCCTTACATCTTATCAGCTGACTAAGCATAAATAAATTAATCCTAAAAGAGAAAAAATCCCCATTTTCTCTTTTTCTATGCTATAATATAGGCAAATGCAACCAAAAATATACAAAAAGATACAGATTATATGTAGTGCAACCGGAAGTATTTAGTATATAATTTGGGTGGAAGGAGCAAAAAATATGAAATTCAAAGACAAATTACCAAAACTAAGAAAGGAACAAAACCTCTCACAAGAACAATTAGCTGACCGCCTCGGCGTATCTCGTCAAGCCGTATCCAAATGGGAATCCGGCCAAAGCTATCCCGATATGAATAAAATGATTGAAATAGCATCTACTCTTGATACAACCTTAGATAAATTACTAGATGACGGGGCTTTAGGCGAAATTCCCAAAGAAGAAAAAATAAGTAAACCCAAGGACTATCTCCATAGTCTCCTAAACTTTATAACCAAAAGTGTAAATATGTTCTTCTCTATGACCTTCAAAGAGAAAATAGTCTGCCTTTTTGAAATGACTATGACAACCCTCATCCTTGCTGTCATTTCCTATATAATATATGCCATAATTGCTATATGTATAGAACCCATTTTCTTCTTCATTCCCCATCCCATAAGATATTACATCTTTAACATTATCGAGGATTTAGCCCTCCTTGCTATGGCCATCCTTGCTGCCATCGCCATTATCCATATCTTCAAACTTCGTTATCTCGATTACTATATCACCATTGAAGACCCCAAAGCAAGTACCAAAACCATTGAAGAAGAAATTAACCAAACCCCCGAAACAAAGGGCAAACGCATTCTACCCGATAAGCCCAAAGTAATAATCAGAGACCCAAAACACACCTCCGACGCCTTCGTAAAATGCCTCGGCAAACTCCTAAATCTCTTCCTGAAAGGTGTACTAGTATTCGTACTTGTACCTCTCATTCTTATCTTTATCTTCATTCTAATGCTTGCCTCATTCGCCCTTTATCACTTAAGTTTAGGTCTCATTTCCCTCTATGTTTTACTTACCCTATTGGGAGCCGTTACCCTAAATTACCTCCTAATAAAAATCATATATAACTTTATCTTTAACCTCAAAACCAACTTCAAAAAAGCCTTTTATACATTTATTACAGGGTTAGTCTTAATTGGAATATTCTCCGGTCTTGCCATAACAACCTACCTAAGCTATAAACCCATCAAAATCGACTATAACAACAAAGACTTCCTCACCGATACCAGAGAAATAACCTTTAAAGACAACCTCATAATACCATTCTTAATGGAAGGAACTACCGAAATAAAGATTGACAATAGCGAAGAAAACATCAAAGTAGAAGTAAGCCACCTTAAAGGAACCACATACAATATATATACCTACAACGACACCTACTATAATAAAAACTACCTAACCTATGACATAAACTGTTACTATAATAGTGGCCAATTATCTAGCCTCGAAGACTTCCTCGAAGACATAAAAAAGAAACAACGACGCGACTATATCCTAAGCAATACCTACAAAGTAACCATCACAACTTCACTTGACAACTTAAATAAATTAAAAGAAAATCTAACCATATTATACTAATTATCCCTATAATAATGTATAATGATGTAAAGGAGAGAAATATGATAAAACTAAAAAACGTATCCAAATACTATTATAATAAAGGAATAATAGCAAGTGGCTTTGTAAAAGTAAGCCTAAACCTAAATATAGGGGAGTTCGTTGCCATAACAGGTGAATCCGGTTCCGGCAAATCAACCCTCCTAAATGTAATAAGTGGACTAGACAGCTACGAAGAAGGGGAGATGTATATAGCCGGAAACGAAACCAGCCATTATACCGAAAAAGATTTCCAAGATTATCGCCGAAAATATATCGCTAACATCTTCCAAAACTTCAACCTCGTAAATAACTATACCGTCTATCAAAATATAGAATTAGTCCTCTTACTAAACGGTGAAAAAAGAAAAAATGTAAAAAAGAAAGTCCTCGAACTAATCAGAAAAGTCGCCCTCTATAAATTTAGAAACACCAAAGTATCCAAACTATCCGGAGGTCAAAAACAAAGAGTAGCCATTGCCCGTGCCCTTGCCAAAGACTGTCCCATTTTAGTTGCCGACGAACCAACCGGATCCCTCGACCAAAGAAGTGCACGGGGCATAATCAGACTATTAAGTGAAATATCGCACGATAAACTAGTCATAATCGTTACCCATAACTACGAACAAGTAGAAGAGTACGTAACTAGAAAAATAACAATGCACGACGGCCGTATCCTCGAAGATAAACACCTGAAAGAAGTAGAAACCAAAGAAATAGAAGTAACCAAAGAATATAAGGACATAACCCTAGGAAGCAAAATAAGACTAGCTACCCGTAACGCCTTTAGCATTTTGCCCAAATTCCTCCTCATCCTTGCCGTCTATCTCTTTATCGTCGCATCCCTTATGGGCGAGTACTCATACTTCAAAAAAGACGAATACATCCAGTCCAAAAGTGGTTATAACGGTTTCTTTCAAAATACAAGTGATACCCGTATCGTCCTCAAAAAAGAAGACAAAACCCCCTTTACCGAGGAAGACTATACCAATATAACAAATATTTCTAACATCGACACCCTTTTCAAAAATGATATCCTCCTCGATAGCAACGTCAACCTAACCGATAACGCCAATCTCTGGATGAGCGGTAGCCCTAACAGTATAACAAACCTAAAAGGCACCCCCGATGTCGGAACCCTTCCCACAAATGATGACCAAATCATCCTTGCCGGTTCTAAAGACGACTACTACCTAGGATATATAAAAGACGAATTAATAGGCAAAAAAGTCTACCTCGAAAACACCTATACCGGTGAAATCGATTGGAGCACTCCCTTTGAAATTGTCGGCATAAAATATCTGGACGATACCAGTAGTACCTATAACTACAATAACTACATTTATGCTAGTGATAAAGCCCTCGATAAATTAAAGTACGAAACCTACCAGTCTTTCAGCACCACCAAAATAACCCTTGCCGGCCATAACCACGACGACCTAAATATCGCCGTAAATGCAAACGTTCCCAAGGGCGAAATCTACATCCCCGAAGAGCTAAACTATCTCTTTAAAGACAATAACCCTACGGGAGCCATTACCAAAATAACTACATCCAATATATACTATTCTGAGGAACTAAATCTCAAAATAACCAAAACCTACAACAAAGACACCGCCAAAAAACTCCTCGGCCTAACCCTAACAAACGATAGCCAAAGTACAATTTACATAAACCCCGAAGACTACGACACACTCTATAATAAAGCCTCATACCAAGCCAGTGTCTTCGTCAAAGATGTAAACCAAATCCAAAAAACCAAGGAGACCCTAAACAATAAAGGCTACACAACCCTTCTCATCAAAGACACCCTCGTAAACTCAGAAGGAATGCAAATAGTCCAAATTCTCAAAACCATAACTACCATCGCACTCCTCGTAGCCCTATTCTTCATATCATACTTCGTCATAAGACTAATACTCAAGTCCCGTAACACCTATTTCGCCACTATCAGAATGCTCGGCGGAACCAAAAAAGTCCTAAGACAGCTCCTAATACTAGAACTCCAAATCGTAGCCATCATCGCCTATATCATCTTCCTAATCCTCCTATATATACATCACATAAATCTAGTAAATATAAGCTATCTCACCCCAATCATAGAATATATGAAGACCCGAGATTACACCCTCGTCCTTGCCCTAATCCTACTATTATCGTACCTAATCAGCACCCGATTTTCCCGCAAACTATTCAAAAAAAGTGCCACAAGCACCCTAAATGAGGAGGCGTCATAATGCTAAAAATAAATCAAATAAACAAATACTACAACAGGCATCGCAAAAACCAAATCCACGTCATAAATAATACCACCCTTACAATGGATGAAACCGGTTTGGTGGCCCTATTGGGTCCCTCCGGATGTGGAAAAACCACTTTATTGAATACACTTGGAGGACTAGATAAAATAAACAAAGGCCAAATCTACATAAACGGCCAAAAAATAAGTTCTAGATTTCCCCACAAAGTCGATAAAATAAGGAACCTCAATATCGGATATATCTTCCAAGACTATAAACTAATCGATAATATGTCCGTCTACGACAATATAAAACTAGTTCTAAAACTAATCGGTCTTAAAGACAAAAACGAAATAGATAAACGAATAACTTACGTTCTAGATAAAGTCGGAATGCTAAGATACAAAAACCGTCCCGCTTCAATGCTATCCGGTGGCGAGCGTCAAAGAGTAGGCATCGCTCGTGCTATTGCCAAAGACCCCGATATCATTCTCGCCGACGAACCAACCGGAAATTTGGACTCCAAAAACTCCCTCGAAATAATGAAAATAATCAGAGCCATTTCCAAAGAAAAACTCGTAATACTCGTAACTCACGAACAAAATCTTGCCAAATTTTACGCTTCACGCATCATTGAACTCGAAGACGGTCGCGTAATCAAAGACTATCCCAACGATAACGACGATATCCTTGACTACGAAATAGAAAACACCTTCTACCTAAAAGATATGCACAAAGAAACCCCAACTGACGAAGTAACAATATATAAAGACAATGACCAAACTAACCCCGCCCCAAAAATAAATATCGACATCGTCGTAAGAGGAGCCAATATCTATATAAGATCCAACTCCTTCCAAAAACCCGTCATTGTCGACCAAGATAGCACTATCGAACTAATCGATGACCATTACAAAGCCCAATCAAAAAAAGATATCGATAAATACAACTTCGATTTCAGCCATATCGTAAATAACAACTATAAGAAAAAATATTCCAGCATCCTAAACCCCATAACCCTTATAATAGAAGGCTTCAAAAAAGTAATAAACTATAGCTTTCTCAAAAAAATTCTCCTTATCGGTTTCTTCCTATCAGGAATATTCATAATGTACGCATCATCAAGTATCGCCAAAGTCCTTACCATAAATGACGAAGACTTCATAACCATCAACAAAAACTACCTTATCGTTGAAAGCCAAAAAGTCGATCTAAATAACTATCTCGAAAACGAACAAACCGCCGGCATTAACTATATGCTTCCCTCAAATTCTATCGTAAACTTTAGTGTCGATTACAAAGATTATTACCAAACATCAACGTCAGGTGATAACCTCGCCGTAAGCCTTTCCGACACCAGTATGATAACAAAAGACAATCTAATATATGGCCGTCTTCCCGAAAACAATAACGAAGTAGTAGTCGATATTATGTCCATTAATAAAATGTTCAAAGATACCAACTTCGCTCAAATGGCCGGCATAACCACCGCCCAAAGTATGATAGGAAGAGAAATAAAACTAGGTGACATCCTAACTTATACTATCGTGGGCCTAACTGACCTCAAAAGCCCCTCTATATATATGGATAAAGCCAATTTCACAAATGTCCTTTCCCTTAACCAAGGTGACAAAGAATTAAAACTCCTATCTTATGATATAATGGCCCCTAGGGTAACCCTAAAAGAAGGAAGAACCCCAACTAACGATTACGAGGCGGTAATAAATATAAACCAAAAAGACGACTATAGAATCGGTAAAAAACTCGATACCAAAGTCGCCGATACCCCCCTTACCGTGGTCGGCTATTACGACAGTATCGATAACTACGACTACATCTTAACAAGTGAAAACACCATAAAATATAACAATATAACTACCAAGAGCAACTACGTAATATATACATCTAATAAAGAGAGTACAATAGAAGCATTTCACGCTAAAAATCTAAACATCAAAGACAGCTATGAGAGCAGTAAAGAAACCTATAAAAAAGAAATGTCCTCATATACCAAAACCGTTATCATAGCCTCCCTCATAACCCTCATAATATCCCTAATAGAAATATTCCTAATGACAAGAGCATCATTCTTATCAAGAATAAAAGAAATAGGAATACTAAGAGCTGTCGGTGTCAAAAGAAGTGACATATATAAAATGTTTATCGGCGAAATAATAGCCACAACCACCATCGGCTGTCTCCCCGGAATTACCCTAATGTATTACATACTGACTAAACTCCAGACAATTCCCTATCTAAAAAATATGATACTAGCAACTCCAGTAGTATTAATAATAGCAATTATATCTATATATATATTCAATATTATAGTAGGCCTTATCCCCGTATTTAACACCGTTAGAAAAACCCCAGCCTCTATATTATCAAGACACGATTTAGACTAATTATATAGTAGTAATTAAGTATCAAAACCACTCTTGACAATCCATATATAATGCTATAATTAACTCAGTTGTGAGGAAAACTCATAAATGTTAGCCGCTTCTGAATGGTGCGGGATATAAAAGATTTCAGTCGCGAAATGTTAGCCGCTTCTGGATGGTGCGGGATATAAGAGATTCCAGTCGTAAATGTATTAAACTTCTTCTTTGCAAGAAGTTTTTTTCTTCCAATTAACGAACCAATATTTTTTACAAAAAAGTTCAAAATTTCTTTAAAAACATCTTGACAACTAAATTTATAAAATGGTATACTTATACAGTCATATAAAACTATCATTATATGCAGTTTGTAAAAAAAGAGGTGATAAAAAATGAAAATACAAACAGGATATCTATATCATATAAAAGATGAATTTTTTGATGATATGAAGGACAAAGGCCTAATGATTAACCACGAAAACGGCCATTCTCGCCCGTCATACTTAGTTGTAAAAGAAAAAGACATATTATGGTTTATACCATTATCAAGTAAAGTCAAAAAGTATGAAACAATAATTGCAAATAAGGTCAAAAAGTATGGTAAATGTAGTACTATAATGATAAAAGTAATTGCTGGTAAAAAACAAGTAATGTTAATTCAAAATGCATTCCCGACTAAGGAAAAATACGTTAAAAATATACATAGAACAAATAACGGAGAAGTACATATACCAGTAGGTCTTCAAAAAGAAATATTAGCAAATTTAGAATATGTATTAGAATTAAAAAAGAGAGGACTAAATTTATTCTTTACTGATATAGATGCAATACTTTTAGCTTTATCCGTAGAAAATTTGGTAAAAATCTAATAAAAATATATAGACAAAAGTAAAAAAAAGTGATATAATTAATTTAGATGTGAGAGATTTATATCTTCGCATAAAAATGTCAGACGCTTTCAGATGGTGCGTCTAATAAATGATTCTGATCGTGAAATGTTAATCGCTTCTGGGTGGTGCGATCAATAAATGATCCCAGTCGTAAATGTATTAAACTTCTTCTTTGCAAGAAGTTTTTTTCTGCCTATATTCCCCATAATAGGCTAGTACTTTTTTACAAAATAAAAAAGTTGAAAAAATTTTCCCAAACCCCTTGACATTATTAGAGTTATAATTTATAATACGAGACATATTTGTGAAACACAGGATGTTAACCAAATATCTACGGTAGCACCTATCGGAAGTTATGTCTGTGGACGAAACCTTAATAAGGTTTCTATGAACCAGAAAAAATATAAGGATTGTGAACTAGGAGATGTAGATAGTAAACACCGAAGAACTCTCTTTTTACACATATTTTTTAATCGAAAAATTTTCCCAAACTATGGACTTTCCGTGTTCTCTATGGTAAAATAAAGCCAAGAGGTGTTAAAAATATGAAATTAAAAGTAGGAGTAATCTTTGGAGGAAAATCAGTTGAACACGAAATATCCATAATAACCGCCTTACAGGCTATGGACTATATAGATACCGACTACTACGAAGTAGTCCCAATCTATATAACCAAAGACCTAACGTGGTATAGCGGCGGGATGTTTAGGTACATAGATAGTTTCAATAACTATAACCTAATCGAAAAATATGGCACCAAGGTCCACCTAGTAAATAAAAACGGAAGATATATCCTCGAACGAGCCGGCTTTATCAAAAGCGAATTAACCGAAATCCATATCGCATTCCCAATGGTACACGGTATGGGCGTCGAAGACGGCTCTATACAAGGCTATCTATCACAAATAGGCGTCCCTTGTGTTGGCAATAATATCTATTCTTCGGCTATATGCCAAGATAAAGTATTCACTAAACAGATATTAAAGACAAATAATATTCCTATTACAAACTATATATGGTTTTATGAAAGCGACTACCAAAACAACAAAGAAACCCTATTCAAAAAAATAGACAAACTAAATTACCCACTTATCATAAAACCAGCCTGTTTAGGAAGTAGTGTAGGTATCGAGATAATCAAAAATAAAGAAGAACTCGATTCCACCATCAAAAGGGTCTTAAACTACGATCACAAAATAGTAATAGAAGAAATGATTAAAGGAACCGAGTTCAATATATCTATACTAAGAACTAATGAAAAATATCTAACCAGTGCCATCGAAGAAATAAAATGCGAAGTCGAGTTCCGTGCCTATAAAGACAAATGCTACAAAGACGGGGAAGAAAACGATACCATAAAAAGATATTGCCCCGCTAAAATAAAAGAAGAACTCGAAGACGAAATCAAAGAAATCGCTCACAAAACATTCAACCAAATATTTTCTACCGGTTTCTGTCGCATTGATTTCTTGTACGATGGCAAAAAACTATACGTTAACGAGATAAACCCTATCCCCAACTGTTTCTGTCATCATCTGTGGATAGAGAACAATATCTCTTATAAAGAATTACTAAACATACTCATAAAAGATGCCATAAAGACCAAAAATATTCGTGACAATATGACAACCACAATCGACAGCACTATCCTAAAAGATTTAAAAACCAAAGATATAAAGGAAATGATATAACCAGTATCATAAACCCAAAAATAATTAGAACCATCTTCTAATTATTTTTTCATAGAAAGGAGCCCCAATATGGAATTCAAATCCCTTCCCAATAACGAAAAACCCCGTGAAAGACTAAAACTATACGGAAAAGAAAACCTCTCCAACGAAGAACTACTCCAAATCCTCATCAAATCCGGCAACCGCAAATACTCCGTCAAAGACATCTCCGTCAGCATCCTAAGCAAAGTAGGGGACTTACAAAATCTCAAAAACTACACCCTAAATACCCTCCAAGACATCGAAGGAATGAGCGAAATCAAATCCCTTGAACTCCTCGCAGCCCTCGAACTCGGTCGCCGAGTATACGCCCAAACCCCTCCCGAAACCCTTCTAAATTGCACCGACCCCGAAACCATCATAAACTACTTCCACGACCTCCTCAAAGACCAAAAACAAGAAAACTTCTACGTCCTCTACCTCGACAACAAGAAAAAATACCTCGACAAAAAACTCCTCTTCAAAGGCACCATCAACGCCTCCATCGCCCATCCCCGCGAAATCTTCAAAGAAGCCTACCTCCTCTCCGCCTCCTACATAATCTGCATCCATAACCACCCATCCGGCGACCCAACCCCCTCAAACGAAGACATCACCCTCACCCGCAAACTAACCCAAATCGCCAGCCTCCACGCCATACCCCTCCTCGACCACCTCATAATCGGCTCCGGCTCCTATTACAGTTTTTATGCCGACGGCAACCTCACGGCCTAATTACCCATTTCTATCTTATCAATCTAATCCCTTTCTCATATTCCAACCTCACCCTAATACCATCCCTCAAAAAAAATCCCCCTTTTTGCTAATTGTTACTACTCACTTAATAGGCTGTGAATAGTAACTGCTAATTATCTATCCCTCCAAAAAAAACACACATTTTCTTGAAAAAAACACATTTCTATGATAAAATGAAACCATACTAATAAAGGAGGAATAAAAAATGTCAAAAAAAGTAGCCATCAATGGCTTTGGAAGAATAGGCCGCCTAGTCTTCCGTATCCTAGAAAATAGCGAACTCGAAGTAGTCGCTATTAACGACCTATCAACACCCGAAGAATTAGCCTACCTATTAAAGTACGATACCAATCATCGTACCTATAACGTAGCCATATCTCACACCGAAGATAGCATCATCGTAAACGGTCGTAAAATCAAAGTCTTTAGCGAAAAAGACGCCCAAAACTTACCTTGGAGAGAGTACAATATCGACCTCGTCCTCGAATGCTCAGGACACTACACCAAACTAGAAGATGCCCAAAAACACATCACTGCCGGTGCCAAAAAAGTCCTCATAAGTGCCCCAGGAAAAGGCCCAATGAAAACCATTGTCTACGGTGTCAATGACGATATCCTAGACGGAACTGAGCAAGTAGTAAGTGCAGCATCCTGTACCACTAACTGCCTCGCTCCCGTCCTAAAAGTCCTCGAAGACACCTTCAAAATAAAGAAAGGAAATATGACCACCGTCCACGCCTACACCAACGACCAAGTCACCCTCGACGTATCCCACAAAAAAGGCATCCAACAGCGTCGCGGTAGAGCCTGTGCAATGAATATCGTTCCCACAAAAACCGGAGCCGCCTCAGCTATTGGCCTCGTAATTCCATCTCTGGAAGGAAAACTAAACGGAAGTGCCCTACGGGTTCCTGTATCCGACGGTTCCCTTGTAGATCTCGTCCTCGAACTAGAAAAAACAGCCACCAAAGAAGAAATAAATAAAGCCTTCCAAGACAACATCTCCTCATCCCTCGAATACACCACTGACCCCATCGTATCATCAGATATAATCGGATCAAAATGCGGAGGAATGGTCGACGGTAACCTAACCACTATCATAGCTGACACTAACCTCGTTAGAGTAGTAGCGTGGTACGATAACGAATACGGCTACTCCAATCAAATGGTTAGAACCGCCAAAAAAATGTTCGATATTGAAAGCGACGTATAGAAGACAATTTCGTCTTCTTTTTTCATCCATTTCCCTTGCATATTTCCCATAGTTATGATAAAATTAACTTATGAATAATTAGGAGGACCAAATGAAAAATAAATCAAAGTTTATAATAATAATATCAATATTTATAGTACTAATAGGACTTCTCTCTACCTTCGCTTACTTCACGTGGAAAAGCACCAATAACGACATCTCCTTTACCGTAAACGGCACCATAGTCGAACTAAACGACGGCAAGGACATAACCGGAGCTAACCTAATGCCCACTCTAAAATATACAAGTACCGGAAACATAAATAAACCCATCAAAATAAGATTAAAAGAAGAAACTACCGACACCGTAACCGTAACAATGAACCTCAAAATAAACACTATCGATGCCGGCTTAAAAGATGCCAGTTTCAAATATACCCTCGTAAACGGCTCCACTATTATAAAAGAAGGCAACTTCGCTAGTGCAACTAATGGAAGTACTATAACCCTAGCAACCCTAACAAATACCAGTACCACCAATAAATTAACCACCACTGCCTCTACTTATAACCTCTATATATGGATAGATGGAACTATGGATAACCCTAGTACTATGATGAATAAGAGTTTTGATTTTAGTTTAGATATTACTGGTAGTAATTCTAGTATGGAGAAAGTAGGACCAGCTAACTTTGTTGAGGAGTTAGACGATGGTACCACAGGGGATAGTGGAAGTGGAGTATATAAAGTAGAACACGACGCTATTGCGAGTGGTGATAGTGCATCTGGTAATGATATAAAGCCAGTTACTGATTATAGATATTATGGTTCTGACCCTAATAACTATATATGTTTAGATATGGGAACTAGTAGTACTTGTCCAGATAGAAGTTTATATAGAATAATAGGAAGTATTTACGAAGAAAATGCTAAGAAAAATTTAATTAAAGTAATAAAGGCAACACCTATTACGGATGGAACAACAAGTACATTAATGACACTTCTAAATAGTGGGGCTTGGTGGGGCAATACTAGTGGAAGTTACTATAATAATAGTAAAACGGCTACAACAGTAAACTTTACTGATAAAGGACTTACAGATGATGCTAAGGAAATGGTAAATGAGAGCCTATATTATTTAGGGGGATGGAATAGTGGTGAGATAAAATCAACAGAAATGTATGGATATGAAAGAGGAAAAAAAACATATAGTGGTAATACATTATCTTGGACAGGAAAAGTAGGGTTAATGTATCCTAGCGATTATGGATATGCGGCAGGAAATGATTGTGCAACTAACACTAATTTGAATAGTTATGGTAGTAGTTGCTATACCAAAGATTGGCTCCATAATAGTAATTATCAGTGGTTAATGTCGCCAGATTCGAGCACCGACTTCGTTGCGTTCTACCTCACCTCGTATGGCTTTGTGGACAACAACGTCAACGGCCGCAACGTTTTCGATACTCTTTCTTTGCACCCCGTCTTCTACCTCAAATCTACTGTCAATATAACCTCTGGAACAGGAACATCCCAAGATCCATATATCTTATCATAATAATATATATACAATATATAATCTATAAATATACCCCCAATAGGGTAACCCAATAATAAAGAAGGTGTAAAACAATGGCTAAAAAGAAACAAAAAAAAGAGAAAGAAAGTAAGTTTGAATATAGTAATGAAATACTAGGAATACTCCTCATACTAACATCCATAATCGGGATTGGTGCTTACGGACCAGTCGGAAATTTCATTAAATCCTTTATCGTCTTCTTAGTAGGAATACCCTATATAGTAGTACTCCTCTTCACCCTCTTTATCGGGGGATACCTCATCCTAAAAAGGCAAATGCCCAAACTCCTAACTGCCCGCCTCCTCGGAATATACATAATATTTCTCTCCCTCCTCATCTTTCTCCACACCCAATATGTAAAAGTAACCTCCGCCGACGTAGGTATAATCAAAGCCACATTCGATAACGTAATGCTCACATTTAATGATAGTTACGCTATCGCGAACTGTGGAGGAGGAATGATAGGTGCAATCTTTTCCTATATCTTTAACTTAGCCTTTAAGGAAGGTACCATCATCGTAGTAGTAACAATGGCCTTACTCGGACTAATGCTCACCCTAAATACCTCTATAATAGATCTAATAAAGAAAATAAAATTCCCAAAAATAAAACATAAAGACAAAGAAGAAAAGAGTGAAGATAACATCATTGTAAATACCCCTGAAGAGCAAGTAAAAGAAGAAGAAAAAGAACCAAAAGTAGTAATATCATCAGTCGAAGAACTAACCCACTTAAAAGATAAAGAACCCAAGGATGAAGAACCATCCAAAGAAGAAGTGCAGGCTGCACCAAATACCAATTACAAATTACCACCCCTAACCCTTCTAAAAACCACTAAAAACGTAAGCAGTAAGGAAAACGAAAACTATGCCAAAGAATCCATATCCAAACTAGAACAAATCCTTGCCGTCTTCGAAATAAGCGGAAAAATAGTCCAAGTAAATATCGGTCCCACCGTAACTCAGTATGAACTAGAATTAAAAGCCGGTACCAAGGTAAGCAAACTCCTCTCTATCCAAAGAGAAATAGCCCTTGCCCTTGCTGCTAAGGACGTAAGAATACAAGCCCCCATACCGGGCAAAAACACAATCGGAATAGAACTACCCAATAAAGTAAACTCATCCGTATCCTTTAAAGAAGTCCTTTCAATGATACCACCAACAAATAAGAAAAATATCCTTGCTGTTGGACTCGGAAAAGACATAATGGGCAAAGTAAAATGGACAGAAATAAATACCACTCCCCACTTACTAGTAGCCGGAGCAACCGGATCCGGAAAATCAGTCTGTATGAACTGTATCATTGCCTCTATCCTAATGCGTACTAAACCCGAAGAAGTAAAACTAGTAATGGTCGACCCCAAAAAAGTCGAATTAACAATGTATAACGGCGTCCCCCATCTATTATGCCCCGTCGTAACTGACCCCAAAAAAGCCAGTATCGCCCTCAAAAACATCGTCGCCGAAATGGAACGCCGTTACGAAATGTTTGAAGCCACTCGCACCAAGAAAATAGAACAATATAACGAATACTGTGAAACCCATAAAGACTACCATCCCCTCCCATATATAGTCGTAATAATCGATGAACTTGCCGACCTAATGCTCGTTGCCGCCAAAGAAGTCGAAGACTCCATTATGAGAATAACGCAAATGGCTCGTGCCGCTGGTATCCACCTCATAGTAGCAACCCAAAGACCATCTACCGACGTCATAACCGGTGTTGTCAAAGCCAACATCCCATCCCGTATCTCATTCGCCGTATCTTCCGGAATAGACTCTCGTACCATTTTGGATGCAACCGGTGCCGAAAAACTCCTCGGTAAAGGAGATATGCTCTTCCTACCAATGGGAGAAAGCACTCCCCTTAGAATACAAGGAGCCTACGTAAGTGAAGAAGAACTCCAAAAAATAGTCGACTTCGTTATCGACCAACAAAAAGCCGTATACGACGAATCCCTTACTATCGATAGGGGCGGATCTTCCTCATCCACATCATCCGGAGATGCCTATTCAAGTGATGACGACTATGACGATCCCCTTTATAACGAAATAGTCGAGTTCGCTGTCCAAACCGGAAAAATAAGTGCTTCCCTTATCCAAAGAAAACACCATCTAGGATATAATAGAGCTGCCCGTATAATAGATTTATTAGAAGAACGTGGTATAATAGGACCTGCCAACGGTTCTAAACCAAGAGAAGTACTAGTTAAATTAGAACCCAAGGATGAGGAGTAGTTGTGTAGAAATAGGGTTAGCAGTTTGCTATGAACAATAAATAAATAATAAATAATAAATAATAAAGCAAAGAAGAACATTCCAATGTATGAAACTATTGGAGTGTTTTTATATTGTTAATTTTTACCACCCAAAACAGCAAGAAAGTAGGGGAGAGGTAATCGCAACAATTAGAAAAAAAAAGAAAAATCAAGGTGATGTGAACTCCATTTTGGATACACTAATAATAAAATAAAAAAAGTAAAAAGAAACATATATTTAATTGAGTTTGAAATCCATTATAGCCCCCGATAGGGCTAACAAAAAATTCAAAAATGAGAGGTGTTATAGACAGATGTCTAAAAACAAGTTTTTTGATTACTTTACACTTTTGGTGTGTAAAGTGGGCAGAAAAAGTACATTAAGTATATGTTTTTGACAGAAATTAAGTCTCCGAGGGGGGAATTTTTGAATTTTTTGGGAATAATAATAATAGGCGGGTGAATTTGGGGACGAGCTAAGATGGAGGAAAAATAGTGGCGATGGATAGGATAATTTGGTGAGGTGAATTTTGCGATGTTTTTGTATCAGGGTGTGAAGACTGTTGCAATGAAAGTACACAACACAATTAATAAATTTTTGGAGAAAGGTTGTAGTGGCTGAAGTAGCAGAGGGGTGCTTGATATTAATTTTAAGGAAAGAAGTTAGCGAAATTAATTCTAGAGAAATGTCGAAACTAATTAAAGAAAAATAACAAAATTAATTCTGGTTAATTAACAAAATTAATTTCAGAGAACTAACAAAATTATTTTAGAGAAATCGCAAAATTAATTCTAGAATATTATCAAAATCATTTTAAAAAAATAACAAAATTTAAAAGAGTAGCATAAAGATTGGAAAGGCCCCAAACAAACTTCAATTTTACGTTGCTAGAAAATGGATAGTACTCTCCCTTATTATTTCCTAATATATTTTAGTTTTAAATATAAACTATTTACCTGTAAGTTTTATTAAAAAAAGAAGATATTTAATTAAGTTTAGATGCGATTTTAGCCCCCGATAGGGCTAACAAAAAATTCAAAAATGAGAGGTGTTATAGACAGATGTCTAAAAACAAGTTTTTTGATTACTTTACACTTTTGGTGTGTAAAGTGGGCAGAAAAAGTACATTAAGTATATGTTTTTGACAGAAATTAAGTCTCCGAGGGGGGAATTTTTGAATTTTTTGGGAATAATAATAATAGGCGGGTGA
>SAMEA104315424__coassemble_839_pt1 | contig 17387 bp, 19 predicted proteins | sample SAMEA104315424__metabat2_high_PE_039 | metagenome-assembled genome bin SAMEA104315424 (sample SAMEA104315424) | gut metagenome | biome: Monkey gut; feature: monkey-associated habitat; material: faeces | place: China | collected 2013
ATAACAAATGCCACCAAAGATAGCTTAATACTATTTGATGAACTGGGCCGTGGAACTGCAACCTTTGACGGAATGAGCCTTGCCCAATCAATTCTTGAATACATTTCTAAAAAAGTCAAATGCAAGACTATGTTCTCAACTCACTATCACGAATTAACTGACCTTGAAGAAAATCTCCAAGACTTGAAAAATTATCACGTATCTTGCAGTGAAAAAGACGGAAATCTAACCTTTCTCCATAAAGTAAAAAAAGGTTGCGTCGATAAAAGTTATGGCATAAACGTTGCCCGCCTTGCCGGACTGCCCCCTGAAGTAATAGAGCGTGCTGACGAAATACTAAAAATTTACGAAACCAAGGAAGAAGGACGCGATGTAATTATTCAAACAACCCTTCCCCTTGATTTCAAAGAAGAAAAAAGTAAGATTGAAGAAAAAATAAAAACCCTAAATATTCTCGATATGACCCCAATGCAGGCCTTAAATACTCTTTACGAACTACGTGAGGAGGCCATCCAAAAATGAAAGTCCTAATAACAGGAATAACTTCTGACCTTGGCCTTGCCTTTGCCCATAAACTAGTAGGGGAAGGTTACACTATCGTGGGTACATACCATAAAAACCAAAATAAAGCCCTTGCTATAAAAGAAGAATTAAAAGATAAAATAGAAATATATAAAGTAGATTTAACCAACGAAGACGAAATCAAAAACCTATGTAAGAAAGTAGGAACTATAGATATACTAATAAATAACGCCTGTACTTATCACGACTGCTCTCTCGAAGAAAAAACAAAATCAGATTTTATAGATACACTAGAAGTTAACCTTATCGCTCCCTTTCTATTAATAAAATACCTCTCCCAAAATATGACTAAAGGCCATATCATAAACATATCATCAACCGATGCCATAAATACATATAACGAAATAAACTTCGATTATGCAAGTTCCAAAGCAGGTCTCATCACTTTAACTAAAGCCCTTAGTCAAAGTCTTCCCAATATAAAACTCTACTCCTTAACTCCCAATTGGATAAATACCCAAACAACCAAACAAATATCCCCATACTACCTCGAAGAAGAACTAAAAAAATCCGGACAAACAAGATTAATAGAACCCGAAGAACTATCTCAAATCCTATATAATATAGTAAAAGAAAATAAACTAAAATCAGGAACCAACATAATAATTAATGTAAAAAATAACAAATTGGAGGTCAAATATGAATAAAAATACCCTAGAATATATAAAAAAATGCGAAGAAAAATTACAAACAAATTATCAAGAAATAGATAACATTTGCCTACATAATAGCAATAAAGTACTATCAGCCTTTCAAAAAAATAAAGTATCAGAAACCCATTTTAACGGAACAACCGGTTATGGTTATAACGATGAAGGAAGAGATACCATAGAAAAAGTATATAAAGATATCTTCGGTGCCGAGGACGCCCTTGTCAGAACTCAGTTCATATCCGGCACCCACGCAATATCCACAACCCTTTTTGCCCTTTTAAGACCAAATGATACAATGTTGTCAATTACCGGCAAGCCTTACGATACCCTCGATGAAATAATTGGCCTAAAAGAAAATCCCTCATCCCTAAAAAGCTACGGCATAAACTATATGGAAATAGAACTCATAGAAAATGACTTCGACTATGAAAAAATAAAAGAAGTTCTTACCAATAATAAAATAAAACTAATTGAAATTCAACGAAGTAAAGGCTATTCAACTAGAGAAAGCATCAGTATCGAAAAACTAGAGAAAGTCATAAAATACATAAAAAATATCGATACAAATACCATAATAATGGTTGACAATTGCTACTGTGAATTTGTAACAACCAAAGAGCCAACCGAAGTCGGTGCCGATATAGCTGTTGGCTCCCTTATCAAAAACTTAGGTGGAGCCATTGCCTCAAACGGAGGCTATGTCGTAGGAAAAGAAGACCTCATAACCCTAGTTTCTGAAAGATTAAATCCGCCAGGCCAAGGAAAAGAAGTAGGCCCATCATTAGGTGCCAATAAAGCAATATTAGAAGGACTTTTTCTCGCTCCAAGCGTCGTATCATCTGCCCTCAAAACAGCATTATTAACATCTTTAGTGATGGAAGAAAAAGGATACAAAACCTCTCCGCAAAGTACAGACAAAAGAGTAGACATAGTTCAAAATATAATTTTTGAAGATGCAAACAAACTAATAAAATACTGCAAACTAGTACAAGCATCAAGCCCCATAGACTCCTTTGTCCTTCCCGAACCATCTCCAATGCCAGGCTATACAGATCAAGTAATAATGGCTAGCGGTTCCTTTACACAAGGCTCGTCCATAGAACTATCTGCCGACGGACCCCTAAGACCACCATACATAGCCTATCAACAAGGAAGCATAACCTATGAGTATGGAAAACTAATGGTTATGAAATTATATGAAAATATTGAAAAAAATATTGGCAATTAATAAAAAATATGATATAATTAACTTGTAGTGCCAGCCTGGCGGAATTGGTAGACGCGATAGACTCAAAATCTATTATCAATTTGGTGTGAGGGTTCGAGTCCCTTGGCTGGTACCAATTATGAGTTATAAAGTCCCATAAAACGGGGCTTTTTATAATAATTACTCTGAAAATTACTCCGACTTTTATATTACTCATAAAATTATCGGTAATTTCGGCTATTTCCTTATATTTCTATAAATTTATAGACAAACCCATAAAATTGTGGTATTATTATAACCGCACAAAAGAAAGGAAGATAAAAATGAAAAAAACCAAAATAATCTGTAGCATCGGCCCATCAAGCACTAACTGGGAAACATTCAAATCCCTAGTCCTTGCTGGGATGAACGTTGCTCGTATAAATTTCTCTCACGCTAGCCTAGATGAAAGAGAAACTGTCGAAAAACTAATAAAAAAAGCTAGAGAAGAATTAAAAGTTCCCATCGCTACCCTTTACGATACCAAAGGCCCAGACCTAAGAACCGGAGCCTTTGAAGGAGGCAAAATAGAACTCATAAAAGGAAATACCATAAAAATATACGAAAAACCAGACCAAGAAAAATTAGGAACCAATAAAGAAATATACCTAAACTATAAAAACGTCCTCAAAGACATAAAACTCGGCCAAACAATTCTACTCGATGATGGCTTCTATAAACTAATAGTAACCGGAATAGAAGAAGATGGGGTAGAGTGCCTTATCCAAAATTCCGGCACCATAAAATCTCGAAGAGGCGTATGTATGCCAGGTATGCACCTAAATATTCCCTTCATTTCTAAAGAAGACGAAGAAGACATCAAATATGCCTGCGAAAAAGACGGTGATTTCCTTGCCGTATCCTTCGTAAATACCGCCGATGAACTAAGAGAAGTAAAAGAACTATGCAAAAAATACGGCCGCGAAGATATGCAAATAATAGCCAAAATCGAAACCCAGTTCGGTGTCGATAACCTCGAAGAAATAGTCCAAGAAAGCGATTACATAATGGTAGCTCGCGGAGATTTATCAATCGAAACCGGCGTCGAAAACCTTCCCATCTACCAAGCCAGAATGATAGATATGTGCCACAACTATGGCAAAGGCGTAATTGTTGCTACCCAAATGATGTATTCAATGAAAACCAATATAAGACCAACAAACGCCGAAGTAACTGACGTCGCCGGAGCCGTTATGGCCGGATGCGATGCCATTATGACTAGTGATGAAACAACTATCGGTTCATATCCCGTTGAAACAGTCAAAACAATGACTTCCATTTGCGAAAACGTCGAAGAAATGACTAAATACAACCTTGAAGATTACAAATTAAGAGGAACAGATATCCATAATACCATTGCCAAATGTGCAACCAAGGCCACTACCGAGCTAAATATCAAGGCCATTGTTGCCAATACCCTAACCGGTAAAACCGCTCTCGATATCTCATCTCTTCGCCCATCATCTCTTATCGTTGCTACCGTAACCAGTGAAAAAGTAGCTCGCATCCTCTCCCTAAAATGGGGCGTATATTCATATATCGTTCCCCTCGCCAGCACCACAGATAACATAGTAAAACAAGGAGTAGATGCTGCCAAAAATCTCCTCGACTTAGAACCCAAAGACCTCGTTGTTGTAGTTGGTGGTTTCCCAAAAGAAGCCCATACCAACTTTCTAAAAATCCAAGAAATAAACTAAGACACCCCCTAGTGAGGTGCCTTTTTATCTACCATTCATAAAAATCCCAATCAATTCCACGCAAATGTCCCGCGTCCTGTTCTCCCTGTCCAAAAGCGGATTAAACTCAACCACATCAAGCGAAACTACTTCCTTTTTCCCCCTTATTATTTCCATTACCCTACGGGCACTCTCTAAATCAATTCCCATCTCCTCTGGAATTGACACCCCCACAGCAATATCCGGATCAATAACATCCATATCAAAACTAATATGAATAAACTCACATTTAAGATATCCAAAAGCCTTCTCCATAGCCTTTTCAATTCCCATCTTTCTAATATCTTCATCACTAATAACCATTATCCCCGCATCCTTAATATTAATAAGCTCTTTCTCATCAATGCTCCTCGTCCCAACCATCACCACATTCTCCCTCTTAATAAACCTATCACTAATCCCATTTCTAAGAACACCATTTCCATATCCACAAAGAGTAGCCAGAGGCATCCCGTGAATGTTCCCCGTCTCACTACTCTCAAAAGTATTAAAATCAGCGTGAGCATCTATCCATATAACACCAACATCCCCATAACTATCCAAAGCCGCCAACCCAGACCCAATCCCTAAACTATGATCTCCACCCAAAATAATCGGAAAATTCCCATCTTGAAACGCCTCCGTAACATCCCTATATAAATCCCCATTAACCCCATTAATTCCGGCAATATCATTCTTAGAACCCGTAGAGTTAACATCATAAATCTTCGCAAATCTCTCCAAATCCAGCCTCTCCCTAATCCTCCTCGGACCCATCTCTGTTCCCATAACACTAACGCCCAAACTACTGTTCACACAAATCAAACTATATCTCATAATCCTCCTAAAAAAAAATCCATAACGGATTTAAATATGGCGTCCTTGGGCAGATTCGAACTGCCGACTTTCCGCTTAGGAGGCGGATACTCTATCCTACTGAGTTACAAGGACCCGACTAATCACATTATAGCACACATCCCCCCAAAATTACAAGAGAAAATTCAAAAGTTTACAAAAAATTTACACTTTAGCACTGGCCCTATCGGGGGCAAATACCACAGCTTATCAAATTATAAAATTTCCATTAACAAATAGTAAATAATAAAACAAATAAATAAAATATATGATATAATGAAGTAAAGGAGTGTGAAAAATGCAAAAAAATAATTTAGTATGGGGCCTCGCCCTTGTCCTAATAGGAATAATCATTATGCTAAATGCCTTAAACATTATAAACATAAACCTACTATTTACAGGCTGGTGGACCCTCTTCATTATCGTGCCGAGCCTTATCGGTCTTATAAAAGATAAAGATAAAACCGGAAGTGTCATTGGCCTTTTAGTAGGAATAGCACTATTACTATTCGTAAGAGGAATAGTAAGTATTGACCTAATCCTAAAACTAATATTACCAAGCCTACTAATAATAATGGGCCTATCAATAATGCTAAAAGGAGTATTCACTACAAAAATCAAACCAAATACTACTGCCAATAACCATTACTGTGCAACCTTTTCCGGCCAAAAAGTCTCTCTTCCCAAAGAAAAATTTACCGGCTGTAAAGTAGATGCCATTTTTGGAGGTGTAACCCTTGATTTAAGAGATGCCATTATTAAGGAAGATACCATAATAGAAGCAAGTGCTATCTTTGGTGGGATAGATGTCCTCGTTCCCGATAACGTAAATATCGTGACCAAAGGAACCTCAATTTTTGGTGGAACCAATATGAAAAGAGAAAATGACGATGCCAATAAACATACCATAACCATAAATGCTACCTGTTTATTTGGAGGTATTGACGTAAAATGACAATCACTCAAAAAATAATCAAAGCCTTTGCTATCATTTTGGCCATAACCATAATTGCCGGTATCATATCAAGTATCATTAATATAGTAAGTTTCTTCCTACCAGCCAAAGAAACCATACCAAACCAATCCGATACGCAAGAATTAATCCAATTATCAAATGTAAACAGTATTGAAATAGACCTAAATTCAAGTAAATTAAATATAGAAACAACCCCAACTTCTCGCCCGCAAATAAGTACCGGCAATAATAATATCAAGTTTACTGAAAAGAGCGGAGTACTAAAAATAACCGAAAAAGGCCCAAATATCTCTAAAGAAAATACCGTCCTTTTACAAATTCCCCAAAATATTACCCTAAATAACATAAAAATAAATTCTGGAGCTGGTGCTATTACCTTAAATAATATAACATCCCAGTATCTAGACTTAGATTTAGGGGCCGGTAGAGTAAACATAAATAATATAAAAGTAACAAACGAAGCCGATATTGATGCCGGAGCCGGTAACCTAAGTATGACCAATTACTATATAAATAAACTAGACTTAGACTTAGGAGTAGGAAACACAACCTTAGAAGGACTACTAGGATCCAAATCTAAAATAGATTGCGGGGTTGGATCCCTTAGCCTTACCATACCAGCTTCATTAACAAAATATGCCCTTGATATTGAAAAAGGTCTTGGGGAAATAACCCTAAATAACGAAAAAATAACCCAAGAAGAATATCAAACAAATGGTGAAATACCCCTCGAAATAGAGGGTGGAGTAGGAAATATAACCATTAAGACAAATTAGAAAGAAGGAATAACAATGGATAAAGAATTACAAAAAGCATTAGAATTAGAAAGAGAAAGACAAGAACAAAATATCGAATTAATCGCATCCGAAAACTATGTTTCCAAAGAAATATTAACCCTTCAAGGAAGCATTTTAACCAATAAATACGCTGAAGGATATCCCGATAAAAGATACTATGGCGGATGCCAGTATGTCGATATCTTTGAAAAAAAGGCCATAGAGTACGCTTGTAAATTATTTAATTGCAAGTATGCTAACGTTCAGCCCCATAGCGGTTCATCTGCCAATATGGCTGTCTACAAAGCCCTTTTAAATCACGGCGATAAAGTAATGGGAATGAACCTAAATCACGGCGGTCACTTAACCCACGGTTACAAACTAAATTTCTCCGGTAAAGACTACGAAATAGTAAGTTATGACCTCGATAGTAAGAGCGAAGAAATAAACTACGATGCACTAAAAAATCTTGCTCTTGAAGAAAAACCCAAAATGATAATTGCCGGAGCCAGTGCCTATTCAAGAACTATTGATTTTCAAAAATTTAGAGAAATAGCCGACGCTGTTGGAGCCTATCTAATGGTTGATATGGCCCATATTGCCGGTCTTGTTGGAACAGGATACCATCCCTCTCCACTACCTTTTGCCGATGTAGTTACAACTACTACCCACAAAACATTACGCGGACCAAGAGGAGGTTTAATCCTAACCAATAACGAAGAAATAGCTAAGAAAATCGATAAAACCATTTTCCCCGGTATTCAGGGCGGACCCCTTATGCACATAATAGCCGCCAAAGCCCAGTGCTTCTATGAAGCCCTAAAACCAGAATTTACTACCTATATAGAAAATGTCCTCAAAAATATTAAAGCAATGAGTGAAGAATTTCAGAAATTAGGCTATAAAGTAGTAAGTAACGGGACTGATAATCACTTAATACTTCTTGATGTAAAAACCAGTCGTGGCATTACCGGCAAAGAAGCCGAGGAACTATTAGACAAAGTCCATATCACTGTAAACAAAAATACAATACCAAATGAAACTGAGAAAGCAACCATAGCAAGTGGTATCCGTATTGGATCTCCAGCAATGACAACTAGGGGTCTAAACGAAGACGATTTTAGACAAATAGCCAGACTAATAGATAAAACCCTAACTAATAAAGATAATGACGAAAAATTAAAAGAAGTAGAGAACGAGGTACTAACCCTAACCAAAAAGTATCCTCTACCATACTAAGGAGGAATAATGGCCAAATTCGATAAAGATTATATAGAATTATGTAAAAAAATAATAAATGAAGGCACTTGGGCCCATAACCGTACCGGAAATGATACCATAATGATACCAAGTTATAACTTAGAATTCAATTTAGAAGAAGAATTTCCTATCCTAACCACTAAACAAGTATACATAAGACAAGCCGTATTAGAAATGCTTTGGATATGGCAAGTTCAATCCAATGATGTAAGATGGCTCCAAGAAAGAAATGTCAATATATGGAATGAGTGGATGGTCGATAAAGACGGTATATACCGTACCTATACCAAAGACGAAAAATACGATAAAGATAAAGAAGTGCCTGTATTAAATCTAAATAACGTTCACGGTATTAAGAGAGGAGCTCTCCATTACACTAAGGGACTAATTGAGGGCCAAAATATAAAAACCGCCAAATACTTTGGTCGCAAATACGCCTATACAATTGGAGCCGCTTACGGATATATCGTAAAAAAATATAAACTAATGGATACCCTTTTAGATACCATAAAAAATAATCCAACTGATAGAAGAATGGTAAAAAGCCTTTGGCAAGATGCCGATTTAAAAGAAGCCGTTCTTCCATCTTGTGTATGGAGTACGGAATGGGATGTAACCGATGGGAAACTAAACCTAATGGTTCACCAAAGAAGTTGTGATGTTCCCCTCGGCTTACCATTTAACGTAACCCAGTATGCTTGTCTCCTCGCAATGATTGCCAAAACCAATAACCTAAAAGCTGGTACCATAAATTGGAGTATAAAGAACGCCCATATCTATAAAGACCAGTTAGACCAAATCAAAGAACAAATAAAAAGATATGAAACCCTTGAAGACTTACCAGCCCCTAAACTATGGTTAAACCCTGAAGTAAAACACTTTTATGATTATGACAATTCCCAAGACCTAAAAGACGTCAAACTAATAGACTATAAACATCACGGAAAACTAAGCTTTAACATAACCCAGTGATAACAATAATTGCCGCTATCGGTAAAAATAACGAATTAGGAATTAATAATCATTTACTGTGGAACCTAAAAGAAGATATGAAATTCTTTAAAGCCCAAACAATAAACCATAAAGTAGTAATGGGACTAAATACCTATAACTCTATAAGTCGTCCCCTTCCCAATAGAGAAAATATAGTCCTTACAAATAAAAAACTAAATCTACCCAAGGAAGTAAAACAATATACAAATATAAATAAATTAACTAACGATTTACAAAATATCCAAGAAGAAGTCTTTATAATCGGGGGAGCCAGCCTATATAACCATTACATTTCCCTAGCTGACAAAATGTATCTAACCCTAATCGAAGATACCAAACCCGCTGATACATACTTTCCCAAAATAAATAAAGAAGACTGGAACATTACCATAATAAAAGAATTAGAGGAGGAAGTAAAGTATAAAATTGTACTTTTTGAAAGGAGAACCAATGAATAAAGTCGTATTAAAAATAAGTGGAGAATTCCTAAAAGAAAATGAAGAGAATGTAGCAGATAACAAAATAAACTACGTCGCATCCCTCATCAAAGATTTAAAAAATCTAGATATCCACGTTTCCGTTGTAATAGGAGGAGGAAACTACTTCCGTGGTCGTCAAAACAATAAACTAGACCCCGTAACTGGCGACACAATCGGTATGCTCGGAACCGTTATGAATAGTCTCTATCTAAAAGATGCCCTAAGAAGAATTAACGTTCCCACTATCGTTACAACTCCCTTTACATTTCCCGAATTACTAAAAAATTACACCAAGGAGGAAATAAAAAATACCAGTGACGTTGTAATTTTTGGGGGTGGGATCGGCAAGAGCGGTTATTCAACCGACTCTGCCGTGGTGAACGCTTCCATTATAAGTGATGCCGGAACCATAATAAAACTAACTAATGTAGATGGTGTATACGATAGCGACCCCCATAAAAATAAAGATGCTAAGAAATTTACCGATATAACCTTTACCGAAGTCTTAAACCAAAAACTAGAAGTAATGGATTTATATGCCATTGAAAAATGTATGGAACTAAATAAAACCATAGTTGTTATGAATATAAATAACAAAGAAGAAATACTAGCATACTTTAAAGGAAAGAAAATAGGAACTACTATTCATAATTAATAAAAGACTAACCAAGTCTTTTTCTATATGAAGGAGGAAATATGAACGAAATAAAATGCCCTAACTGTGGTACCACCTTTCAAATAAATGAAAGCGAATATGAGAAAATAGTAAAACAAATCAAGAATAAAGAATTTGAAAAAGAATTAACCATAAGAGAAAAAGAATATAAACTAGATAAAGAAAATGAAGTCCTAAAAGCTAGGACCCAAATCAAAGACCAACTAACCCAAGAACTAAATCAAAAAGACATCCAGATAACTAAACTAAAACAAGAAGTAGAAATCAAAGAAACAGAAACCAAAAATAAGCTAGATAAAGAATATACAAGTACCATAAACGACCTTAAAATAGAAATAGAAAAACTAAAAGGAGAATTATCCAAAAAAGATGCCGAAAATAAACTAAAAGTAGAAGAGACCACTACCAAGAAAGATAAAGAAATTCAAGAATTAACAAGTAAACTAGATATAAAAAACAAAGAATACGAATTAAAAGAAAAAAATATCAAAGAAAACTACGAAAGCAAACTAAAAGATAAAGACGAGCAAATAGCTTACTATAAAGATTTCAAAGCCCGTCAGTCAACCAAGATGATAGGGGAGAGCCTCGAACAACATTGTCTTGCCTCCTTTAATCGCCTAAGACCCCTTTTCACCAATTCCTACTTTGAAAAAGATAATGATGCCAAAACTGGATCCAAAGGTGATTTCATATTTAGAGACTACGATGAAGAAGGAAACGAAATCGTATCCATAATGTTTGAAATGAAAAACGAGGCTGATACCACTGTCACTAAACACAAAAATGAAGACTTTCTCAAAGAACTAGATAAAGATAGAAAAGAAAAAAACTGCGAATACGCCGTCCTCGTCTCTCTCCTTGAAATAGATAACGAATACTATAACGATGGAATAGTCGACGTTTCCCACTACTACGATAAAATGTACGTCATCCGTCCACAGTTCTTTATCCCTCTCATAACCCTTATAAGAAATCTTGCTCAAAAAACCACAACCTATAAGAAAGAACTAGAAACCATTAAAAACCAAAATATCGATATAACCCATTTTGAAGAAAATATGCTTAAGTTCAAAGATGCTTTCGGTCGCAATTATCGCCTTGCTTCTGAACGCTTCACTAAGGCCATCGAAGAAATCGATAAAACTATTGACCATCTCCAAAAAACCAAGGAACACCTCTTAAAAACAAATGATAACCTAAGACTAGCCAATAATAAAGCCGAAGACTTAACTATAAAAAAACTAACAACCAATAGTCCCACCGTTAGAAAAATGTTTGAGGACCTAAACGAAGAAGAAAAACTAGCAAGTTAATCCAACTAGCTAGCCTAAAAATAAAGAGCAAAGTAGCATCTATTCATCTCTTTCTACAATCCTATCAATAATACCATACTTAAGAGCCTCTTCACTATCAAGATAATTATCCCTCTCCGTATCCATCTCAATTCTCTCAATATCTTGCCCCGTTCTCTCAGCAAGTATCCTATTCATCCTCTTTCTAATCTTAATAATATGTTCCGCCACAATCTTAATCTCCGTTGCTTGCCCCTTAACTCCGCCCAAAGGCTGATGTATCATAACTTCACAATTCTTAAGACCCATTCTCTTACCCTTACAACCACTCGCAAGCAGAAACGCCCCCATCGATGCCGCCATTCCAATACAAATCGTCTTAACATCACTCTTAATAAAATTCATCGTATCATAAATAGCCATACCCGCACTAATACTACCCCCGGGGGAATTAATATACAAAGAAATATCATTATGATTAACACTATCCAGATACAAAAGCTGGGCTACTATCGAGTTACTACTAACATCATCAATCTCCCCATTAAGCATCACAATCCTATCCTGTAGGAGCCTGCTGTAAATATCATAACTCCTCTCTCCCGCATTACTTCTCTCAATCACAATTGGAACCATATTCATATTATCACCACTATTATATTAGTGAAAAATCCCCCAAAATATACAAAAAAACATTCGACAATGAAAGGAGAACCAATGAAAATAGAAACATTAGTACTAGGAAATCTGCAAACAAACTGCTATATTCTGACCCAAAACAATACCGCTATCGTAATCGATCCGGCCGAAAATTACCCCGCTATAATGAAAAAAGTGGGCGAAAAACAACTCCTGTCCGTCCTCGTAACCCACTATCATCCCGACCATATAGGGGCCCTACGGGAGTTTTTACAAAGAAAAATTCCCATTATAGATTACACAAACGAAGAAAAAAAATACACCGTGGGACCCTTTACCTTTGAACTAATAACAACCAAAGGACATACTCCCGATAGCACAACCTATTACTTTCCAAACGACCAAATAATGTTTACCGGAGACTTCCTTTTCTACCACACGATAGGTAGAACCGATATGCAAGGTGGAAACATAAAAGAAATGAACCAAAGCCTCACTAAGATAAAAACCTATCCCGAAAATATAACTATTTACCCGGGTCACGGTATCAAAACCACCCTTAAAGAAGAACTAAAAACCAATCCCTACCTCTAATTACCAGCCCCCGATAGGGCATAATAGATACAAGCACAAACTTGTATCTATTTTCAAAAATTTATTGCAATTTAACCCCACTTGTGGTATCATTAACATAGTAAGATAGATAGAAGGTGCATATATGAATAATAAAGGACAGGCCCTCGTAGAGTTCATTCTCATACTACCCATATTCCTTTTCCTAATCTTTGCCGTTGTTGACTTTGGCCTCATATTTAATACCAAAAGTGCTCTCGAAAACACTTCTACCGATATTGTCGATGAACTAAAATCAGGTATTTCCATTGATGAAGTAAGAGCTAGTCATAAAGACCTAACCATAGATACCATCGAAGATGCAAAGTATATAAAAATAAAACTAACTACCGAAAGAAAACTAATAACCCCAGGAGCAAGTAGAGTTTTGCCCAATCCCTATAAAATAACAGTCGAAAGGACTATCCTAAATGACTAAACTAAATAATAAAGGGCAAGTCCTCGTTCTCTTTATCATTCTCCTGCCCATAATAATATTTATACTCTTTATCGTCGTCGATATCGGCAATGTCTACCTCAAAAAACAAGAACTATGCTCTATTACCAGAGATGCTGCTACCTATCTAAAAGACGGAAAAGAAGAAAACGAAGTACTAGACCTAATCAAAGAAAACAATCCCAATATAAAAACAACTATCCAAGATAACGCCATAACAACAACCCTCAAAGTAAAAGGAATAATCAAAATGTATGACCTAAATATCTTTGCTGTAAACTGCACCTATAAAATAGAAAACAATAAAATAAGGAGGATAACTAATGAATAACGGTAAAATAATAAGCATCTCTTCCGTAAAAGGAGGAGTAGGGAAAAGCACTATAACCACAATGCTAGCAGGACTATATTTCCAAATGAAGAAAAAAGTCCTCATCATAGATATGGATTTATACTCAGGAAGTATCGGTGTCCTTCTCGATATCCAAAACAAAAAAGATATCTTTATGATGATTGATGCCCTAAGTAATAACCGCTCCCTTGAATTAAAAGACTATGTAACCCCATATAATAAAGGAATAGATATCTTGCCCGCTCCCAAAGATCCCCGTGGTGCCCTCAAAATAGAAAGCAAGTATATACCCCTCATTCTCGATATGGCTAAAAGACAATACGATATCGTCCTCGTTGACACTAACCATATCTTAGATGCCGTTAACTTAGCCGTTCTCGATAACTCCTATATGACCCTCTTTGTCATAACTAACGATGTAGCTGATTTAAAAAATATGAAAAGTTTAATGAGTATTTTCAAAGATACCGATAAAGAAAACTATCTAACTCTTCTAAACAATTCCCGTGATACCGGTAAAGATTACCTAACCAAGTTCGATATCCGTAATATCATTAAAACCAATATCGATTATACAATTTCCAAAAACTTCTATATTAAAAATATCGATAAATACGTTCTAAAAGGCGAAATACTAACCCTAAATTCAAGTATAATAAAATTCCATTCTGGAGATATATCCAATATGAAGAAAATGGCCGAAGACCTAATAAGTGATACCCATAAAGGAGGAAAGAAAGATGAGTAAAAAGACCCTAACAGATGCCTTTGAAGTAAAACAAGCCCCCGTAGATACTAAAAATATTAAAGACTATGACATCTTTCCCGATAAAAGCCTCCTCGATAAATTAAGAACAAAAATAATTCAAAACCTAATCGATGATAATATTCCCTCTGATAAACAATTAGAACAATACATAAACGATGAAATAGATACCGTTTTAGAAGGCTATGACCTAACATACTTAGAAAGAAGCCATATCTTTAATCTCATTCAAAACGAAATAAACGGCTACGGCCCTATTACTGACCTCTTAGAAAATGACGAAATAACAGAAATAATGGTTAACGGTTGTAACGAAATATACATCGAAATAGACGGAAAAATCGTCAAAGAAGAATCCGTATCCTTTATAAACGATACCCATATAGTAAGAACCATTCAAAGAATAGTTGAACCCCTTGGCAGAACCATCGATGCCGCTAACCCAATGGTTGACGCTAGACTAAGAGACGGCTCTCGTTTAAATGCCATTATTCCCCCTTTATCCCTAAAAGGACCCGTACTAACAATAAGAAAATTCAATAAAAATTTAGAAACAATTGAAGATTTACTTCGCAAAGGAACCCTCACAATCTATATGGCTCGCTTTTTAGAGGCCGCCGTTAAGGCCAAACTAAACATAATAATAAGTGGAGGAACCGGCACCGGAAAAACCACCCTTTTAAATATATTAAGCAGTTTTATCGGTAGTGAAGAACGAATAATCACCATCGAAGACGCCGCCGAACTAAAACTCCACCAAAACCACGTAATAAGTTTGGAAACCCGTCTCACCAACTACGAAAAAGAAGGCGAAGTAACCATAAGAGACCTCGTTAGAAACTCCCTTAGAATGAGACCCGATAGAATAATAGTAGGGGAAGTCCGTGGTAAAGAAGCCTTCGATATGATGCAAGCAATGAATACCGGTCACGAAGGCTCCCTCACAACCATCCACTCCAATAACCCCATCGATGCCATAAATAGACTAGAAACCCTTATCCTAATGAACGAAATGGAACTCCCCGTATCCGCCGTAAGAGGCTACATCAACGGAGCCATCAACCTCATCGTCCAAATCGATAGAATGAGCGACGGAAAACGAAAAATAACCTCCATCTCTGAAGTAGTAGGAATGAAAAAAGAAGAAATAGAACTAAAAGAAATATTCGCTTTCAAACAAAAAGGCGTAGCTTCTGACGGTTCCGCCATTGGCGAGTTCATAATGTATAAATACACCCCAAAAGTATATGACAAAATGAAACGAAAAGGAATAATTTTAAGTGACATATTCCCAGAATAAAGAAAGGAGGTAACCTATGCTCTTTATTATCCAGTTAACTATTATCCTAATACTATTTATATTAATAATATATATGCTAAAATACAATATCTCTCTCAAAAACGAGCGAAGAATAGGCAAGTATGCCATCGAACCCATCAAAGTAAATACCGAAAGCATCTACGATAAAATCGCTCGTAAATATACAAAATTACAAAAAAAACTACGTCCCCACGTAAGTAAAATCTTCAAAAGACACCTAAAAAGATACGAAAAATACGAAATAGCAAGTAAAGACATCAAAGCTGTCGATTACGTTACAACCAAAATAATAATAAGCATAAGTTTCGCCCTTCTTGCTACCTTTGCCCTTGTTCTCCAAAGTAGGGTAATTTCTCTTTTCGAACTAATCATATATCTAATATTCGGATTTTACATCTTCGATATCATTCTCTATCGAAAAGAAAAAAACGATAAAAAGAAAATAGAAAATCAATTACTACGGGGAATAATCATAATGAATAACGCTTTTAAAGCTGGAAACAGTACTATTCAAGCCCTAAAAATAGCTTGCGATGAACTACCCGAACCCATCAAAGGCGAATTCAGTAAGATGTACAAAGAAATGCGTTATGGCCTTTCCGTCGAAGTAGTCTTTGACCGTTTTGCCAAAAGAGTAGATCTCGAAGAAGCCAAATACATCTCTTCTTCTCTAATAATACTAAATAAAACCGGAGGCAATATAATAAATGTTTTCTCTTCCATAGAACGCACCCTCTATGATAAAAAGAAATTAAGAGAAGAACAAAAGAGCCTCATCGTCAGTAGTGATATGGTCGTAAAAGTCCTCTTTTGCCTTCCCATAATATTTGTAGGAATTATCTATCTATTAAGTCCCGACTATTTTACCGTCCTCTTTAATAGCGTTCTCGGTTACCTCGTCCTCGGAATAATGCTTATAATGTTTATAATCTATGTAATATTACTAAGAAAAATATTGAAAGTAAAGGTGTAGTTATGAAAGAAAATACATTTGCCAAAAAAATATATACCAAGAAAATAGTAGATAGAACCAGTAAAAAAATAAAAACTCTAGGTCTAACCGCTAAAATGGATGCCTATACATTTCTCAATCTAAAACTATTTACTTCTATTATAATATTCTTTATATTTCTATATATATTCGATTTAGGTTTTATCTTCGCTCCCATATTTACCTTTATATACTTCTATCTCTTTGAAAAAATCCTCTTAGATAACAAAATAAGACAAAGAGAAATAAAACTAGAAAGTGAAGCCATCCACTTCTTTGAAGTCCTAACCCTATCTATCGAAACCGGAAGAAATCTCAAAGAAGGCCTCAACGTAACCGTTCGCAGTATGGATACCGATTTAGCAAACGAGTTCAAGGAAGCCATTCGTGAAGTTGACTATGGTAAAAGCCTCACGGAAAGCCTAACCAGTATGCCCGAAAGAATACCTAGCGAAAGCATCAACAACATTATCCTAACGCTAACTGAAGCTGGGCAATTCGGAAGTAGCATTATCGAAACCCTAAATAACCAAGTAAGTTATCTTCGGGAAAAACGTAAAATGGAAATCAAGGCTCAAATATCCAAAATGCCCATCAAAATCAGCATTATCTCGGTCCTATTTTTCATCCCATTATTACTTCTAATCATTTTAGGACCCATCATATTAAACTATATAAGTTAAGGAGGATGTGGATTACCTCTCTTATTTACCCTAAAATATGAATAAATTATCGAATTAGTT
>SAMEA104315424__coassemble_865_pt1 | contig 16736 bp, 14 predicted proteins | sample SAMEA104315424__metabat2_high_PE_039 | metagenome-assembled genome bin SAMEA104315424 (sample SAMEA104315424) | gut metagenome | biome: Monkey gut; feature: monkey-associated habitat; material: faeces | place: China | collected 2013
GTTTTTGTTTTTGTAAATCTTTTACCATATTATTTTTATACCTCCTTTTTTACAGACCTTTATTTCCATTTTTTATTTTATTTTCCATCTCATTTTTTTCCCTCCTTTCGGCTTGTCCCCCAATTTTATCCTTTTATATTATTATTCCCAAAAAAATCAAAAATTCCCCCCTCGGGAAGAAAATTTCTATCAAAAACATATATTTAATGGAGTAAAATGACCTACTTTACACCCCAAAAGTGTAAAGTACAAATTATTTTGATTTTTTCTTATAATGTTATATATTGTTATAAATGGTAATAAAATTACCTATATTTATCATATTATTATTACTTTTGTTTTGTATCTATTTATTTGCCTTGCGTAGCATCCTCCCCTAAAGCATATAAACAGTATCATCTCCATCGTATTTATTTAGATTTGGGGTCTCTAAATTGTTAACTTTTTCTTTAAGACGAGCCACTTCTTCCTCTAATTTGCTAATACGGGTCATCATATTATTTAAGGGATTTAATTCGGGCGGATACATCATATTTTGCAAACTTCCTTCGACATTTGGGGGATAGAAAAAGGGGTTATTATTCATATTTAGTCACTTCCTTACTATATTGTATTCATAAATTCTCGGAAATGTGCTATAATTAGGGAAAGGATGTGTAATTATGAGACTTAGAAATGTTAAAGATGCTGGAGATATACTTGAGGATGGAAAGTATTATTTAAGTAATTATAGGGATTTTAGGGGGAGATTTAGGGATTATTTTGGTAATGATAACCCGATTTATTTGGAGATTGGAACTGGTAAGGGGGACTTTATTATTGAGAGTAGTATGAGAAATAGGGACATTAATTATATTGGGATGGAGAAGTATGACTCTGTTATTGTTAGGGCCATTCAGAAATCTAATGAGGTAGATGTATCTAATTTGGCTTTTATCAGGGCCAATGCTATTTATTTGGAGGATATTTTTGATAGGGAAATTGATACGATTTTGCTTAATTTTTCGGATCCGTGGCCAAAGGACAGGCATAGTGATAGGAGGCTTACGAGTAGGAAGTTTTTGGAGAGGTATGACAAGATTTTTAGGGGTGCGAAAAGAATTATTATGAAGACGGATAATGTGGATTTGTTTGATTTTTCTGTGGAGAGTTTAAGGGATTATGGTTACACTATCGTGTATGAGAATAGAAATCTTGGCGAAGAAGAGGATGGTAATGTTATGACCGAGTATGAGAAGAGGTTTAGGAAATTGGGCGTGAAGATTAATAAGTTGGTGGCTTATAAAGAGGATTAATTTTTGATTATAATTATATGTTTAATAACCAGTACAAACGTGCTGGTTATTTTGTATGATAAGAAAGTTTTCTTCTTAAAAAGTAAAAAAATGGTAACTAGAAATTATTTTAGTTACCTGAAATATGATCTAAAAGAAGGTAAGAAACGTTCAATTTTTTTAATAAAAAATAGGTAGTTTCTCTATTTGTTGAATAAATCGCTATGACTACCGGTTGTAACAAGCAATAATATTAAATTATCGTTGATATATTTATATACGAGCAGCCAATCGGGTTTTAAATGACATTCCATACAATCTCTATAAGTTTTATCATTGATTAAATGGTGATTTTTGTATTTTGTGTCTAACTCTTCGTAATTGGCTAATCTTGTTACTATTTCAAGTAATAAATTAATATCTTTGCCTTGCTTAACAATTTTCTTTAATTGCTTTTTAAACTCGCTAGTGTAATCTATTTTGCATTTTGTGTTAAGTTCTAAATCAATCATTTAAAATAGACCTCATCATTTCGTTTGCATTATTATAACCTTTTCTTTTTCCCTCTTTGTATTCGTTTTCTATAATGCTACTTTCTTTTAATGCGTTTTCTAATTTGTCACTATACGTTGGATTTGCAATTTCAAAAGGTACGGCATTTCTTTTGATAACTTGCTTTAAGGTCATATTAATTAAAGTAGTCATATTCAAGCCTAAACTTTTTAAAATTGCTGTTGCTTCTTCTTTGTCTTTGGGATCGACGTGTACATTAATAACACCATTTGTTAATGTTTCCATATATAACACCTCTCTTTTCTTATGTAAATATAATAACATATTTTTTATATTTTGTCAATCTACTGTGTATCTAACGTGTATATAATGAATATATTTATATTATATGCAATTTAACTTTTTTAATACATAAAAAGACATATTATACACTTTCTAGTATTTTTTTGTAAGATAGAGTAGGGGTGTAAAAGAGTATATTTATAGGACAAATATTTGTTTGTGAAAAATATTTAAATAGACAAGTGTGCAAAAATAGAATATTGTCCGAAATGCGAATATTCGTTATTTTTTTAGCGATTTTAGGTACATTAAGTAAATGTTTTTGATAGAAATTGCACCTTGGAGGGGGGAATTTTTAAATTTTTTGGGAATAATAATAATAGGAGGTGAGGAAAATGTCGTTTTGTGATTTGTTAATGGAAAATATTGTTAGCAACAAAGAAATCGCACGTAATTTTTATTTTGGAATAATGGGGGATGAAATTAGTGAAAATAGTGCTAGTGAAATGGATATGAATTTATTTAGGGTTACATCGAACACAGAAAAAATTGTGATGATGTATAAGCATAAACTTTTATGTATTTCACTAAAATAGTAAAGGAGGTTTTATATGAAAAGAATAATTGGTATTTTAACAGTATGCTTTTGTCTATTTATTATAAATGGACAAGTTGTTTCAGCAAGTACTAATAATGTTAATTTATTTATGGTTAAAGAAGATAATGGGTCTTCGGTTAGTTATAATGGTATTTTATTTGCTATTTATGATAGTACGGGTAGGGAAGTATACCGAGGAAAAACGGATAATGAGGGGAAGATTAGTGTTAATATTCCCGTAGGGTCCTACACATTAAAACAGCTATCGGGAGAAGAGAATGTGGAGAGGATGCAGGATTATGATTTTTTGGTGCAAGATGGGGAAATGGTGTACAAGGTCTTTGGTTTTAAGTTGGGGAAAGGGGAAACTCCGTCTTTTGATGGGGGCAGTAAAGAGGTGGATACTCCTACTAGTGATGTTCCTAGTAATAGTGGAGGTAATTCTAGTAGTGGGGATGTTGGTACGTCTAATAATAGTGGAAATAGTACCAGTAATGGTAATAGTGAAAATACTGATAATGGTTCCGATAGGGCCAATGTTAAAAGAGAAGTGGTAAAGGACTACGTTCCGGCTTACGAGGGCAATTACACGCGGGGCAGATATGGTCACCGGATTAAGTACATCACCATTCATCATATGGCGGGGAGGCTTAGTAGTTATGATTGTGGGCGGATTTTTCAGACGGTTGGGAGAGCGGGTTCGTCGCACTATGGGATTGGGTATGATGGGCATATTAGTCAGTATGTGAGTGAGAGTGATACGGCGTGGACTAATTCGAACTGGCTCAGTAATTTGGAGAGTGTCACGATTGAGGTTAGCGACAATGATATGAGTTGGTACGTTAATGATGAGACGTTAAATAGTTTAATTGTTTTGGTTGCGGACATTGCGAGGCGGAATAATCTCGGTATCTTGGTAAAGGGGGAGAATGTTACTTGGCACAGTATGTTTGCGAGTACGGACTGTCCTGGTTGGTATTTGTTAGAGAAGATGGACTATATAATTGCTGAGGCTAATAGGATTAATGCGGGCTATACGGGTTATGATTATTTGTATAGTGATAGCAGTGATGCGAGCGGAGATATTACTTATCAGGCTTATACTAATTACTGGCTACCGGCAGTAAATAAAAGTGATAATTCTTTTAATGGATACGCGGGTATTTATAATGAGGTTATTACGGGTTTTAGATGTCGAAGTAACAGGAGTGAACTTATTTATGAGGCTCACGGTCTTAATCGTGGTTGGTATGGTGCTGTTAGTAGTAAGAATTATTTTTCCCAAGGTGGTAATTCTTATGCTGGAATTTATGGACAAGCTATTGATTTAATTAGGATAAGGGCAGTTAATGGCAGTGTTACTTATAGGGTAAAGACAAGAGAGGATGGCTGGCTTTCGTGGATAACTAAGTTTAGTGATAGTTATGATGGTTATGCAGGAATTGTTGGTCACGCTATTATTGGTATTCAAATTAAGTAATTGTAATAGGGAGTTCTTAATCTAAGCCCGCGAGTTGCGTCCTTTTATAAAAATGTGTTTTTTAGAAGTGTAATTGTTAACTTGCAAATTTCGATTTAGTTCTTGACTAAGTTATATAAATAATGGTATAATTTCATTAGAATAGAGATTGTAAGGAAGAGTGATTTTTTATGAGAAAGATGCTTGATAAGAAGTTTCTAATTATAGTATCAAGTACTTTAATAGTGCTTATACTTCTTGCGTTGGGTTCATTTACGTTTTTTAAGGATAGGGAGGCTGTTTTTCAGAATGAGGGTTATATTTTAGATAATCTTAGTAGTGAAAATTCACGCTATTATTTTGATGATAATACTACTTATAAGAAAAATTTATCTTCTAATATTGTCTTTAAGGATGTAGATAAGACAGATGTAGAGGTTAGTGAGGATAGTTTTGTTCACTATACTAACGGGGATATTGGTTTTCTTAAAAATGGTGCCTTAGTGGACCTTGGCACTGTTAGTAAGAGTACTATTAATTTTTATAATATTAGTAAGGGCAGTGTACTTAGTTATAGGAATAGGGGTTACTATGTTGAAACGGCGAGTGGCAATGTTACGTTTGATAATTTTATGGGACGTATTAGTGATAATAAATATATTGTTGCTGGTAAGGATATTAAGTTAAAGGCAAGTTCTAGTGATGATATGACTAGTGGTGATTATTTTGAAATTGTCTTTAATGAAAAGGGTATCGTTAACATAGAAAATCAGGAAGTTAAATATCAATTAGTAGCTGAGGGTTCTTATATTTATATAGGTGATTTGGTTATTGATTTGGGTAACAAGAGTATTATGAGTGGAGATAAGGTTGTTATGTCTATTAGTTCTATTACTATTGATGGTAATGAGAATATTGATATTGTTTCTAATGATAAGTATAAGGATGATAAGGATAGTAAGGATAACAAGGATACTCAGGACGATACTAAGAAACCTGATGATAATAAGAATGGTAATGGAACGGGAACTGGTGATGGTACTGGTACCGGAGATGGCAATGGTAATGGCACTGGTACTACTGATGATGATAAAAAGGGTGATGGTGACGGTAATGGTAGTGGAGATAATAGTGGTAACAGTGATACTCCAAGTGATATTATTAATAGTACAGAGGTTTCTCTTGTTAAGGCAGATGTAGGAGCTAGTAGTATTGGGCTTACTCTTAATGTTAATAGTAAGAATGAGGATGCTATATATAATTTATATATGACTAATGTTAGTACTGGTAAGAGGGTATATAGTACGACTTTTACGGGTAATGGTGAAAAGGTAATACCTACTAAATATTCTTTAACACCTGATACTAATTATTTAATTACAGTAGAAGTAAGTGGTACTAGTGTATTCCAAACTATGCTTAAGACTAAGGATATGGGTGTAGTTGCTGAAAAGATGTATGCTACCAGCGATAGCTTAACTTACAATATAATAATTGATAAAAATTCTAGTGTTAATAGTGTGGTTATGAATTTGTACAAGTATGATGATAAGAAGGATGAGTACGTACTTCAGAAGGATGCGAGTGGTAATAATCTTAGTGTGGTTGTTTCTAAGGATAGTGCTACGGGTGGTTATAGCCATACATTTAATGGTCTTACTTCGGATACTACTTATTATATGATAGTGGAAGATTTCAATGTCAATAATATAGAGTATAGTGGGGTATATAATATTTCTTTAAAAAATAAAACTTTGAAGAAGGATATTTCTAATAACGTTATTCCTAAGGTAACAGTTAATAGTAGAAAGAATACATTTACTCTTTCTTTAGAGGGTATTGAGGATGCTGAGAAGAGTATATCTAGCTATACATATTATGTATATGATGCTGAGGATATTAGAAATAATAATCCTGATAAGAAGCCCGTTATAGACCCAATAGTTAGAACTAATGCTGGTAATATTACTTTGGAAGTAGAGCCAGCAGGAACAACAGAACACGATCCTAATAAATTAGAGAATGGTAAGAACTATGTATATAATGTTTTAATTGAATACTATGATAATGAGAAGTACGGGGAGTTCTTGACTGTTAATAGTGACGAGTTCTGGGTTAGTGGTAAACCTAGTATTTCCCTAACACAAGATATGGATAACTCTACTTATGATAGTGTGGTAGCTGATTTGGATTTAATTGATAATAGTTGTACAGTTCCTTTTAGTGGCAGAGAATGCTATAATGAGGCTAATGAGATAAGAGTAGTTGTAACAGATAGAACGGGAGCAGCGGTATTTAATGATGTAGCAACCTTTGAAAAAGTAGCAGGTAATGATAAGATACTTAGATATAGACTTAATGTTCCTAATTTAACAGCAGGTAGTACTTATAAGGTTGAGGTTACAGCTAATAAGGTTGATATGAGAGATGGCACTATATATGCACCTTATACATTTACATTTGAAGATGGTAGAAGTACGTTAGAGACAAAGAAGTTATCAGAACTTTCTCCAGTATTTAAGGATATGGGAAGTAATACCGACCACGTTGTTAATACTAATGTTAAGTTAGTTGCTCCGGAGGTTGAGGGAGAAAAAGATGAGGTTAATGCTGAATATACAGCTAATGCTTTAAAGAGTATGGTTGTTAAGATATATCAGGGTTCGGTTGCTGGTAATTTAGATGAGGGTAAACTTCTTGGTGAAAGAGTATTTACTAATAATGATTTTGATTTAAAAGAAACTTTATATGGTGATAATGCTGAAGGATATACAATTACTACTGATGGTACATTTAATCTTAGTTATGAGTATTTAAAGGCTAATGACTTACTTAGTAAGCAGTATACAATTGTTATTTATACTTATTATGAAGATGTTAGTGGATTTGCAGACCATTTAAGTGCTAAGGAGATTAGACTTACTTATAATGAACTTGTTTATAATGTTAATCCACAACTATTTATGACGGAGATAACTGACCCTATTTCTAGTTATGTTAAGAGAACTAATAGTGAAACAGGCAGAATGTTTAGTGATGTTGAAAGTAATACTGTTGTTGGATTTATGGTTAGTTCTAGATTTCATAAGCTTGGTTTAGAGGCTAATGGACAAAACCCTACGGGGGCTACATACTATGTATATCAACTTGGTAGTGATGGCTCTCTAAGTAAAGTTGACTTCTATATTAAAGAAGATAATAAGTTAAAGAAAGTAGACAAGGATACGGGTATTAAGTTTAGTAGTTTACCTAATGCTGATAGTGATGGTAATGTTACTTTAACTAGTGAAATATATATGGATAAGGGTACGGATAGTAATACAGTTGATGATTTAATGCGAAGAGGTAATACTTACTTTATTTCTTGTGAAGTTGATATTAGTGGTTCTAATACTTCATATCCATATAATAGCAGTGGTGGTAATAAGCCATATTCTGGTATGTATGGTATCTTTACAGAAATTAATCCAGCAGATAGTAGTAAACAAAATCCTATTATTCAGATGTATGCTGATAGTTCTGATAAGAATAGTATTACTTATAATTATAATATTAAGGACATTGATAATGCTATTTATGATAATAATATTAATTATGTTATTAATAGTGGGGAAAGTAAGAGTTTAAAACTTACTGATAACCCTAATTATATGCAAAATAAGGATTATTATAAGTTTAAAGGTAGTTATAAAGTTAGTGGTCTTAGTAATGATGATAGCTATAATGTTTATTTGAATGAAGAACTTGTTAAGTATGCCGAGAGTAGTTCAGATACACTTTTGGAAACAAGCTTTGATGGTTACTATGATATTAGTGATTATAATAATATGTTCTCTATTATTAATAGAAGTGATAATAGGGTTAAGATTAAGGTACTTCTCGATGAAGAAATGATGAAGAGAATATTATCTTACAGAATACTTTTAGAAGATAGTCAAAATAATAAGATTGAATTATTCCCTGATACATTAGAGAGTTGTGGCGAAGATGATACGGATGATATTAATAGATGTATTAATATAGATTATACAGACTTAAAGAAGGCTGGTATGCAAACTACTGATACTAGTAACCCTAATATGATTAAAACTAGTGTTTATGGATATTATGATACGGGTATGATTAAATGGGTAGATAGTGCAGGGGATGGAGAATTCTATATATTCCAAGATAATAATACTACGGACGAGAAAGGTAATTATATAGTATTTTCTGATCTAGGAGTTATCTCTAAATTCAATAATAGTGCTGGTTCAAGGACAAGTATAAAAACGCATTATACATATAATAGAGATACATCTAAAAAAGAACTTACTATTACTAATAAATATGGTGGTTATAATATAAGTGGTAATACCAAACTTCAATATGGTATATATGCTGATGGTATTAGATTTGTTCGTTCTGAATATAACAAGATTGGAGTTCTAAATTCTAAGCTTGTTAAAGAAGGTAAGGTAACTACGGATAATAATAAATTTAGTTTTAGTAGTATTACACCAAAGATATCTAAGGATAAAACAGGAGAGAAAAAACTTATCAATGGAGTAGTAGTTCCAATGACTATTACTGGTTTTGATGAAACTTCATTTAAAAAGGAAGATGATAAGTTTTACTTCTATATAGATGTATGGAATAGTAAAGAAGATGCTATGGAATACGCTTCTAATTGGGAAGATGTTCCTAATATAGAAAAGGATACTAAGGTTCTTAGAACTGTTAAGTATGAATATAATCCTGAGAGTGGCAATAAGTTTAACGTTCTAGTAGATGGACTTGATGCTACAACAACATATTACTTTACAGTTAGTGCTTATATGAAAAATGGTAAGTATACGCAGTTCTTTGACGGAAGTAAAGAAGATAGTTATGAGACAGAGGTTTACTCATTTACTACGGGTGGAACATCTTTATATCAAAACTTAAAGACAGGCTATACTTCAAGTAGTGAAGATGATACTTATGGAGATAGGACACTAAACTCAGTTATTTCCTTAACAGCTGGTGAAGATGAACTTAATTTCTACTTAAAATATGTTGTTTGTGATAGTGAAAGTGAAGTTTGTGATTTAGATAATCATTTAGAAAATATGATGGGAGTTATAAACAAAGAAGATATGGATACTTCTTTAAAGAGTAGTATAGACCTTCCTAAAGATTTTGTATATGGTAAAAATTATATCTATAAACTTTATGCTATATATGATAAGAAAAATCAAAATGGTGAAGTTATAGGAGAAGGTAAATATTTACTTAATCCATATAATACAACTATGAGTATTAAAGCCTTAGATGAACCGTCATTTGTAATGACAAGAAAGGCTAGTATTGATAGTGAAAGTGGTTATGTAATAGATGTTGGTGTTAAAATAACTGATGTAGATAGAACAATAGTAGGTAAAGAGTTTAATATGAAAATATCTGGTCCAAAGGATTTAGCCCCAATAATGCAGATAAAAGATGAGAATGGTAAGTGGGTAGATGCTCCTAGTGATTATAAATTCAAAGTAAGTGATGATATAATCGAAGTTAGATATAGAAATCTAAAAGAAAATACGCAATATGAAATAACTGCTAGTGCAGATAGTTATAGAAATAATGAAGGAATAGAAAGTCCCGAAGAAACCATTACAAGAACTTATGCTGTATTTTCAACTAATAGTTATGGAGTAGCACTAGGTAGTCCAACTATGTCAGCAACACCAAATAGCTTTGTAGCAACTTTCCTTGGAGGTTCTAGTTTAGAAAAGATAGATGAAGTTACATATAAGTTTGGTATATGGGGTAACTCAGAAGCTGGAACGATAGATGGAACCTATTTAACTAGTGAAAAACCATTTATTAGAACTGTTGATGATGAGTCCACGTTTAGATATGTATTTAATCCACCAGAAATATTAGAAAATCCTGCTTTCTCTAAAAATGGAGCTTTACTTGAAAAAGCCTATACAGTTAAACTAAGTTTTAAAGTAGGTAGCAATGTAATAAACCTTGATGAAATGAACTTCGTTTATAGTAAAGAGGAGGGAAAATAATATGAAACTTAGAAAATATGACCTAAGAAATAAGAGAAGCTTTCTTATTGTAGGAATTATTGCTATTATACTTATAGTTATTTTCTCTTTCTTTATCTATAAGTTTATTAAGATAGGTAAAGTGGAATATAAACTTGATAGTGGTACAGTCATTATGGATAATAATAATGATAGTATGGTATTAAAAGAAAATGCCACCTTAAAAATGAAATGGACAGGTAACTATTATTTAAAGTATAATAATAGTAAGAAAGAAGAAGTCCTATCTCCTAATGTTATTAGTTATGAAGATGGGAAAATACACTTATATGGTAAGTTCTTTGAAGTTAAGAACAAGGACGATATTGTTATAACAAAAGATGAAACAAAAATAGATAATATAAGTACACCAAGGTTCTATAAAATAGAAGATAGAAAATATCTTCTTGTTAGTGGAAGTATTATTAGTAGTGATAGCCAAATTAGTGCTGATGACTACTTATTAGTAGAACTAGATAAAAGTGGTAATGCTAAACTTACTAATAATAAAGTTAATTTAAAGACTATATCAAAAACTACCCTTGTTACATCTACTTATGAATTCGATATCAATAATGAACTTCTTAAATTTGGTGATGATACTATTGACTTAAAGAAAATAATAGGTACTAGTAACCAATATAAAGAGGATGATAGTAAAGGTTCTGGTGATGGAAGTGGTGATGGTACAGGAGACGGTACTGGAGATGGAGACGGAACTGGTGGCGGTGGAGCCGGTGGTGGAAATGAAACTGGTCAAACCAATACAGGTAATGTAGTTACTCCTGATAGTAAAGGTGAAGTAGTTAATAATAATGAAAATAAGACTGATACTAATACTAAACCAGATGATACCAAGAAACCACAAGCTACTGTTACATCAGTAGTAGGCGTTACACCATCTTATAATTATATAAATGCAAATTATGTAATATATGACCCTTATAATAACTATACAAGTACTTTTGTTGAAGTAAGAAATAGTAGTGGTGCTTTAATTAAAAAAGTAAATATGGCAAAGAATAGTAATAGTGTTATGCTTGATAATTTAGATTATAATTCTACATATACTTTATTATTTAAGTATAGTTATACAGAAAATGGCGAAGAAAAGTATAATACTTACTATGAAGAAACAGTTAATACTAAAAGTCCTAAGTATTATATTACTTTAAATAAAGTAAGCAATATATCAAAAACAGTTAGTTATAATGTTAATTTAGATAATAGTGCCTTTAATGAAATTATAAATGGAACAGCCCCAGTTACTATTAATGCTACATTAAGGGTAGGAGACACAGTTATTTACGGTAATATTAGTAAAGAAGTAACCGAAGGTAAAGTGCCAAAATTCCTAAGTGGAACATTCGCTCTTCCTGATAATATTAATACAGGAGATGTCGTAACAATCAAGGTTAACAGTGTAAATATTAATGGTAAAACTATAAATTATGACGATATAGAATACAGGTTTATAAATAGGTAGGAGGAATTTATGAATAAGATTATTGATTTTGTAAAAGAAAAGTATAAAGTATTTATTCCCATTTTATTTATATTAGTAATTTTAATAGTAGGTTTCTTCTTCTATAATGAATATAAATATGAGTATACTTTGGAAAAGAAAACTTATAAGGCTTATAAAGAAATATTAGGCTCTAAATTAGATTTTGATATAGATATATATTCTAATAAAAGAGGAGTTATTAAGAAACTAAATAGTAATAAAGATGTTAGCTTTGATAGCAATCCTATATATTTTAACGATAAGGATAAGGTACTATTCCCAAAAGAAATGGATATAATATTCCCTTATGAGAATAACGTAGAATACTCTACATCTAAGTATAGTGTATATGAAAAAAAGGGTAATCTTCACTATATAAATAATGATGGAAACAATAAAGATTATTTATATTTCTTTATGTATGATGGAGATGATTTATATTTCTTCATTGATGAAGTTACACTATATGTTGGTGGAAAAGAGTACACTAAGTTAAGTGGTATGAGCTATGTTAGTTTAGTGGGAGACACTTTAATATATTATAATAAAGATAGTGATAAATCGGAAGCAATAGATATTAATAGTAATGATAGTGTTAATATAGAAAATAAATTTATTAGTATTGATATGAGAAGTAATAAACTAGGTAAAAGTAAATTACTATCTAATAATCTTGAAGGTTTATCTAAATTAAAGAATAAGAAAAGTAGTGATAATTAATTTTACTTTTCTTTTTATGTAAAATTAGAAAATTTATATTGAATTATTTAGGTAAATATGCTAGAATTAAATTATAAAAAATAGAATATTAAGGAGTTAAAACTTATGGAAAATAATAATATTAGTGTTAAACATTATAAGGTTAAGGTTGTTAAAGCAAAAGAAAATCCTGTAAAATTTGTACTAGGAGTTATCTCTTATGCCATATTTATTTGGTTACTCTTACTTGGTATTACACTACTTGTTTATGTAGGAAGTAACAAAATTAGAGAGATGAAAGGAGATACAACTCCTGCTAAATATAACGCTTATGTGGTTTTAACTGGTAGTATGATACCTAATATAAATATTAAAGATGTTGTTATTACTAAAGGAGTTGACCCTTCGACACTAAAAGAAGGAGATGTAATTACCTTTTTATCATCTGACCCGAGAGTTCCTAATATAACAGTAACTCATAGAATTAAAGAAGTATTTTATGATAGTTCAACAGGTAAATATAATTTCAGAACTAAGGGTGATAATAACAACACAGCTGATATGTATTTAGCTAATAGTGATAATGTCTTTGGTAAGGTTATTATTAGAATACCTAAACTTGGTTATTTACAAGATTTACTAGCAACTAGTGGTGGCTGGATAGTAGTAGTACTTATTCCTTGTTTAGCAATTCTATCATTTGATATTATGAAGGTTGGTAAGAAAATTATTGGTAAAGGTAAAAAAAGTAAGTAGGTGGAATTATGGGAAAAAGATTAAGAGTTAAGGAACATAATGAGGAAGAAAAATATATTGTCTTAGAAGAAAATAATTCCCTTCCTTTCTTTTTTAAGAAATATGGAAAGTTAATTGGTCTTATCTTATTACTTCTTCTTTTAATAGTAGGGGGTCTAATTGGTTATTATATATATTCAATGGATAAAGTAGAAGAACCTAGTGTTAGTTACTCCCTTATGGATGTTAATTTTGATGGCCTTGATTTAGTTGATATGAATGGTACTCCGGTTACAGAAGACTATGCTCGGAAAATGTTTGATAATTATTATAATGGCTATTTTAAAAGAAATGGTGAAGTATGGACTATAAAAGAAGTTAACACCAAAGGATACAGAATTCTCTTCTTTAGTGATGGAACTAGTCTTAAAATAGAGGGCGGAGTATATACCCGCATAGCGTCTCTTACCAACGGAGACTATGGAATAGGCGAAGATGGTAAACTAAAAAAAGATGCTAGAACCAAGAAAGTTACAGTAACGAAGACGGAGAAAATCTTTGGCGGAACAGCTTACTATTTTAATGACGGCAGTAGTTACATCCAGTCTAGTATCGGTAATATGTTCGTTAGAAATAGCAAGGATATTAGTAGTAAATTTATCAGTGATAATAGAGTTAGTTACTATTCTAGTAAGAAGAGTGTGGGTAATTATGAGCTTACTTATTATACGGATGGCTCTATCTGGATTGTTAATGGTAACGATAGCTATGTTGTAAGAAGTAGCAACGATATTAGTATAAGCGGAAGTAGTATTAGCTACCCTAATGATAATCAGGGCAAACTTATAGATAAAAAAGAGTATGATAATGATATAGTAATTTTCTATTATAGTGATGGTAGTGCTATTATTAAGCAAGGTAAAAACTCTATTAGTGTTAGAAAGAGTAATAGTATAGTTATTTCCGGTAATAAATTTATTGCCATAGAGAGTAGTAAATATGTAGAAATTAGTGGAGAGAGAACTACTAATGATGGTAATAGAATTATATATCTTACTAATGGAGCAGCCATAGTTGACTATAATAGTAGAGGTACTAACATTTATGTCAAGGAAAATAGTGATATTAAGTACAAGGATAATAATATTAGTGATGTTGGTACGAATATAGAGAAAGAGACTTCTAACAGAGAGGTTAATGGTCAGATTATAAGAGAATTTGAAACGGTTGTCTATGTAGATGCTTATAATGGTAGAAAACTTGTTGACAATAAGGATAATATATTGTATGATACTGATGGCTCGGTGAAGAAACTTAAAGATGAGGATAGTGATAATATCAAGGGTGGTAGTGTTATTATTTCTAATAATACGGATAAAACTCTTGTATATAGGATTGCTATTGAAGAGAGTGATAATACTACTCTTGATGCTAAGTATGTTAAGTATATGATTGGTGTTAATGGTGATATTAGTAGTAACTTTATTAATAAGAATATCTGGAAAATGGGAGATAGATTAGAGGGTGGAAGTAGAATTAATAAGACAACTTACATTCTTTATACGGGAGAAGTTGCTCCATTTGGGTCTAGTGATATTAATATTAGTTTTTGGATTGATTATGAGAGTATTGGTAATGATATGATGTCTAAGGCTTGGATTGGTACAATTAAGGTTTATGGAGGTTTCAAAAATGAATAATAGGGGGTTTACGTTAATTGAACTTATTGTTACGATTGCTCTTTTGGCTTTAATTAGTACCATTAGTGTTAGTGTTATTGGTAATATAAGGGGTAAGCATAATGTTAATTCTTATTATGAACTTCTTAAGAATGTGGAGAGTGCGGCGAAGTTGTATGTTACGGATAATAGGTATAATTTGAAAAATATAGATAGTAATATTAATATTGTATGCAATGATACTAATAAAATTAATACATTTTATATTCCTATAAAAGACCTTGTAGATAATGGCTATTTAACTACGGATAATGGTGAGATTAAAAACTTTGATGGCAGTCCGCTTACTCTTTCAGTTGATAAGAATAAGGTAACAGTTACTTATGATTGTACTAAGAAAACTTTTACTTATAAAATAGATAAGAATGAACCTATATGTGCTAAAAGTAAAGATGACACGGAAAGACAAAATGATGTCTGTCAGTAAAATTTTCAAAAACTATTGTAATAATTGCAAAAATATGGTAGAATTATTATAAGATACAGATTGGAGGATATTATGGCCTTAAATAAGATTAAAAAGATGTTGGTTGATGAAGATGATACAAGAGATGATGACGACTATGATAATGAGAGTGAAAAGACTATTACCCCAAGTACGGGTAAAATGATACTTCTTGAACCTCGTGCCTTTTCGGAAAGTAGCCAAATAGCTGACCACTTAAAGAAAAGAAACACTGTTGTTGTTAATATGAAAAGAGTTACCCCTGACCAAGCAAAAAGAATAGTTGACTTTTTAAGCGGAACGGTGTATGCTATTGGAGGCGATTTACAAAAGATTGGTGGAGGCATTTATTTGTGTACACCTAAAAATGTAGACGTTGAGGGTAGTATATCCGAAGAAGATAAGAATAATAAGGACAAAGATAGTGATAACATTCTTGATTGGTAAATAAAGGAGAGGTGGATCTATGAAGAGGTTTAATGTGGTTTCTAATGGCTATGATGTGGATGAAGTTAATAGGTTCATCGATATTGTAATTAAGAGACTAGAAAAGCTTAATGCGGAAAATAAGGAATATGCCTTAGAGGTTGATATTCTTAATAAGAAGTTAGAGGAAAGTAATAATAGAGTTGTTACTACTCCTGTTTCTGATGGTGAGGATAAGATTTCGAAAGCTATTCTAGCAGTACAAGAGAGTGCTGATAAGATTATTAATGCTTCTAAAAAGGAAAGTGAAGAGATTATTGCTGAGGCGAAAAGAAATGCTAGTAGTATTGTTCACGAAGCTTTGGTAGAAGCAGAAAAAATCGAATATAAAGCAATGATAATGAAGAAGAACTTAACGGTCTATAAAACCAAGTTAAAGAGTTTATTAGAAGCTCAAATGGAAATTACTGAGGAAATGGACCAAGTAGAGGTTAAAGAATAATTATAAAAAAATTACCATATATGGTGGTAATTTTTTTAAGTAAATCTATAATATTGACAAACTACATTTTATATAGTAATATATATATAGGAAAACTTAGTTAGTAGCTCAGAACTACCTTTTTAGTTTCTAACAAGACTAGAAAGGAGGGATATTATGAATAGAAGACTAGTACTATTTAAAGTATACTTTTATCTAATTAAAATATCCCAAATTATCTCCATAATCATTAGATAAAAAAAGTTCTAGCTATTGCAGTAGCTAGGACATCTTTAAATATCACATAAAGGTAGTCTTAGCGAACACTAAGGTTTCCTTTCATTTATAATATATCATTTTTTTTATAAAATATCAATAAAATACTTGAAAAAAATACAAAACTTTGTTAAAATGGTGTTAAATTAGAGAAAGAGAGGTGCATCCTTATGTTAAAGTGTAAAATAAATCGAGAATTTAATATTTATAACATAGAACAAACGTTTGCTAACTTTAAAATTTCTCTTG
>SAMEA104315424__coassemble_889_pt1 | contig 16368 bp, 17 predicted proteins | sample SAMEA104315424__metabat2_high_PE_039 | metagenome-assembled genome bin SAMEA104315424 (sample SAMEA104315424) | gut metagenome | biome: Monkey gut; feature: monkey-associated habitat; material: faeces | place: China | collected 2013
GTCCTTATTTTTCGGTCTTCCTTCGTTTGATGTAATCTAATAATACTCTATTTTTTGCCACTTGTCAACACTTTTTTTGAATTTTTTGAATTTTTTTGTTACTATTCGTTACTATTCACAGCCTACCAATAAAATATCACGACTAAAAGAGCGAAATCAATCACATTTTTCGCTTTTTTTAGCATTCTTTTTTTCTATCTTCAGTATTTTCTCAAGCGTATAAGGATAACCATCTATTAATTTTTCCAAAGCAATGTGTCCATTTATGCCATTTCTATAACAAGTTTCTATGTAACTTCTTATATTAGCATAATATTCAGCACTGGATATATTTTGAAACTGGCCAGCCACTTTCATTTTAGATTTTATACCTCTCAATACTCTTTCTGATAAATTATTAGTAAATGGTAAATCAAAATCTAAGGTCCAGTATATATAATTATCCCTATATTCCATTAATCTTACCAAGAGTGCTGCTTCTTCTTGAGCATAATACACCTTATCATCTGATAAATATTCATCGCATCCTAAAAGAAGATACTCATTAATTTTGTTAATAAAATTATTAAATTTATTATCATCAAATTGATATATATTGTTATTTATTAGCTCTTTTCTTTTATGGTCATATTCTTGGAATAATTATTTCATTTTTATTGACCAAGTCCTACTAGAAATATTTGTTTTAACTTTTTGTAAATTTCTAAGTAGATGTTGGCAACATTCACCGTTTATAAAATTATATTCTATACTATAATTTATAATATTGTGATCGTGCATTACAAATGTGTTATTATCAATATTATTTAGTATTTGATTTTTATTAACTCCAGCTCTATTTTTTTGTTCGTGAGCAGTATATAAGGCAACATCTTCATTTCCGTAAAATCTCATACAACTTCGCTTTGTGTTAATCATTATAACAGTATCATCCCAATATATAATTTTTAAATGAGTTGTATAGAATTTTAAGTCATCAATAAATTTGATTAATTGCGAAGAAGCTTTTTTTGAAGTTTCGATATAAATCCTTCACTTAAATCTATTTCTCCCATTGTAAGGCCGGAAATTATCTTTCTGGTTTTATTTATCGGAACGTTACCAATATTAGTTAATGTAAGTGCGGTAGCCTGAACCTTAGAACCGTACTAATTTTCCTCTTTCAAGTTATTAGGAATATTTTTCTTTACTGTCTTGCCACAGTTAAGACTTTTATATACTGCAAATTTATTTCTCTTTTTTATTACCTTAATTTCATAATCAAATAAATCTTTTTTAATGCTATCAATCTTATCGAGATTATGACTTCCGCAATTTGGACATTGTTTTAATTCTATTTCTTCTATTTCGTTAATTTCACTTTCGTCAAATTTATTTTTAGAATGATTTTTTCGCCCACCTATATTGTTTTCTGATTTTTTTCTTGAATTAGGTACTATTTTCTTTTTATTAATAGGAGTTTGACTAGTTGGTATTCCAGCATTTGTTCCGTCTATATTCAATTTAGCTAAATACTTATCTCTCTCTAATTCTGTCATATCAAGTTTTTTTGATAATTCTATTATTTTGTTTTTATAATATCCATATACCTATATTTATATATACTTAGCATTTTTCTATTTATTTGCATTGAAATTATAAGCATAAGAATTTTATCAGCTTTCAAACATATTTATGCTGATATGCTGGTAATTTTAAAATTCTGTACTAAGCTTATGTCTACCTAAATGATTTACATCAAATCTGCAACTAATTAGCTACAATTTTTGAATTTCTGTAACCTTTTATTTACATTTTTTGAAATTTTGCAACTAAAACTACTGTTTTTCAATCATTTATTAAAATCAATTTTAACATTTTTGCCTTGATTTTAGCAAAAATATAATCACAATTTTATAATTTTTCTCTTTTTACTTTTTTTAAATTAGTATACTACAAAAATAATTCTTTGATATAATTATATTTTTTTATTGTTGTATAGCAAATATTTTAACTTTATATTTCATACTTCATACTTTATATTTTGCATCTTCTAGCTATAACAAATATTATTAAAGTAAAGTAAACTATAATATAATATAATTTAATTTAATTTATTGTGATTAATTAATTAATTAATTACATAGTACATACAAAAGCACTACAAAATCTAAAACATTATAATTTTAATTTATAAAAAATCTATAGTGTTTTTTATTATGCTTCTCTTATTAATATGTTTATAGCTTTTTTAATATACTTCTATTTTAGTATGTTTATTTTTTTTAATATACTTCTTTTTTGGTACACTTCATTTATTAATATGTTTTTGTATGTTCCTTTTTATTGATACACTTTTTTTATTAATACGCTTTGCCTGAAATAATATATACTTTGCCTGAAATAATATATACTTTGCCTGAAATAATTAAGTACCCAACAATATTTTAAAGTATAAAAAAAGAAATAGTTATTTAAATTACATCGCAAAATGTTATTCATTTTTCTATTTCTTTATCAATATTTCTACATATATTGGGGCTTATTATATTTTTTACCATATTTTTATTCTCATATTTTTAGACTACACTTTGGCATCATTATATTTTTAAATGTTTACGAACAGCACTGTAACTTCCAAACATTCCGACAGCAGCACCTATTACTAATAATAATAAAGATGCAAGGTATACAAACGGTACTGGAGACAATAATTTGGCCAGTGATGAACCGAAAACTTGTCCGCCAAAATAATTATATAAAGTAGTATAACCATATATTGTGAGTATTATAGGAATTATAGATCCAAGAATACCAATAAATAGACCCTCTATTATAAATGGAACCTTTATAGCTACATTTGAAGCACCTACTAAACGCATAATTTCTATTTCCGTTTTTCTGGAATATATAGCAAGTTTTATTGTATTTGTTATTAGGAAGGCTGTTACAATTATAAGAGCTATAACGGCACCAATACAAATTTTTTCTATTACTTTAAATACCGTAACAAGTTGGTCTACTACCTCTTCACCATAGCTAATGCTATTAATTTTATCTATTTTTTGAATTTGAGCAACAGTATCCTTAATAATAGCTACATCTTTTACCTTTATCATATAGCTATCTAAGAGCGGATTAGTCTCATCAGTCCACATATCAACTAATGGGGCAACAGCTTCTATTTTGGATTTTGTCTCTTCGGCAGTCTCAGCTTTGGATTTAAATGTTATTTTATCGACATTATCTATTTTCTGAATTTCGTGTTTTATTTGTTTCAAATCGTCTTCTTTGGCGTCTTTATCAACAAAAACTACCATTGTTACGTCTTTTCTTATTGATTCTGCAAAATTTTCAACATTATATGATAGTATTATGGAAGTTGCTACAACTATTAGGGTTATTGTAATACAGGATATTGATGCAAGGGAAAGGGAAAAGTTTCTTATAACGCTCTTGAAGGCGTCTCTAAAATATCTTTGTAGTGTTCTAATGGACTTCATAATATTTTCCTTTCTCTATATCTTGTTTTAGTCTTCCCTCTTCTAGGCAAATTACCCTTTTGTTCATTCTGTTTACTATATCTCTATCGTGAGTTGCCATTATGATAGTTGTTCCGAGTTTATTTATGTCATCTAATACTTTCATTATTCCCATACTTGTATCGGGGTCTAGGTTTCCGGTTGGTTCGTCACATATAAGTAACTTGGGGTTATTTACTATGGCTCTTGCTATTACTACTCTTTGTTGTTCTCCTCCGGATAATTGATTTGGATACTGTCTTACTTTGTGTTTTAATCCTACTAAATCTAATACTTCCATAACTCTTTTTTGAATTTTGCGTTTATCATAACCAAAAACTTCCATTGCGAAAGCTACATTTTCAAATACGGTTAGTTTTGGTAATAGTTTAAAATCTTGGAATACGACGCCAATTTTTCTTCTTAGTATATATACTTTTCGATTTTTTAATTTGGCAACATTTATTCCTCCTATTATTATTGAGCCTTTATCGGGCTTTTCTTCACGATATAGCATTTTTATAAATGTGGATTTTCCACTACCAGATGCCCCGATTACGAAAACGAATTCGCCTTTGGATATGCTTATATTGAAGTCATATAGGGCGACGGTTCCGGTTGGATATGTTTTTTGGACATCGGCTACTCTTATTAATTCCATACTTCACCTCTTTTATTTCATATAATATTATAGCATTTTTTTTTATTCTAATAAATAGTTATTTGTTATTTTACATTATTTTTTTACGCTATGCGAGTAAATATTAGTTTTGGGGGGAGGATATTTATATTTACGGCAATTAGTTGGTATTTGGTATTAGGGTTTCGAATGTATCTGTAATAAGAAAGAAGGCATCTTTATCTATATTTTTTATGAATTCTTTTAAAATTGTATATTCTTTGGTCGGAATACTGCATAGATACATTTTTTTATTTTTGTTGGTATAGCCTCCTTTTACGGAAAGGCGTACAAAATTTATTAGTTTATTTTCTTTTAAGTATTCTTCTAATTCTTTTTCCTTGGTGGTTACGATATAAAATGTTTTTTCGTTTGATATTCCTATTAGTATTTTATCTATTACAGTACTTATTATATAGAGAGAAATTAGAGCATATAAACCGGCACTTATTCCAAAGAATATACAGCCTGTTGATATTACTATGGTATTTATTATAAGGGTGGCTTTGCCTAGAGAAATGTGAAAATATTTGTTTATTATTTGGGCAAGGATTTGGAGGCCACCGACACTGAACCCTGTTTTTAGAATAAGGCCAGAGGCAAAGCCATAGAGTAATCCACCAAAAATGGAGATGAGAAGTTTACTTCCTTCAATGGGAATAAGGGTAGCATAGAATTTGCTACACTCTACAAAAATGGGAAAGAGGATGCTTCCGAGAAGGGCATTAATGGTTAGTTTTTTGCCGAGAAGGTTGTATCCTAATATGAGTAATATTAGAGATGATATGAGAATAAAGATGCTATCGTTTATATTCATTGTTTCTCTAAATATTATGGATAGTCCTGATAATCCGCCTATTACTATGTCGTTTGGTGAAAAGAAGAGATTAAAGGAAAGGGCCAGTAGAAAGGTTCCAAAAGTGAAGAGGGATATTTTTTCGTATATATTGTTTCCGTAGGGATTATTCATAGTAATCTCTCTCTTTCCTATTTACTTCATAGGCGTCGCATACGAGGAAGAAGACTTCTTTGTCTATTTGTTTTAGTCTTTCTTTGATATAGAAGTAGTTGCGGGTGGGAACGACGGCAAGCATTAGTGATTGGTTGTGGCCGGCGTAGCCTCCTTTGGCTTTGATGAGGGTGACGCCAGAATTTATGTTGCTGGTGAGGAATTTTTTGGTCTCTTCTTCTTTGTTTGTGAGGATGTAGAAGGCCTTGCTGCTGGAAATTCCGAGGATTATTTTGTCAATCATTAGGCTGATTATGTATAAAATGAGGATGCCATAGAACATTGTTTCCCACGAATATACGATGGCTCCGGATAGGACTACGAGGCCGTCGGCGAGAAATTTGTTTTGGCCCATACTTTTTTTGGTTAGTTTGGAGAAGATGAGACCGATTACGTCAGTGCCTCCGGTTGTGTAGCCTGTTTTGAAGATGAGGCCGAAACCGGTTCCAGCGAGAACAGCTCCGAAGATGGCGATGACGATAGTTTCCGTACCGGATAGGTCTATGAGAGAAGTTATGGGGTCAGTTAGGTATACGTAAAGGGGGAAAACGAGGGAGCCGATTATGGAATTTTTGGTGGTTTCTTTTCCGAGGACTATAAAACTTAGGACAAGAAGGGTAAGATTGGCAACGAGGATAAAGGTTGCGGGGGTTATTCCGAAGTGTTTCATTACGATTGAGAGGCCAGATACGCCGAAACATACTAGGTTGTAGGGTGAGAAGAATATGTTAAAGGCAAGGGCTACTATGAGGCAGCCTAGATTTAGATATATTAATTCTTTTAGTTTATTTCTTTTTTTGATTTGATTTACTATTTTTTCTACTTGTTTTTTGCGGTGGAAAAAAAGCATTTTATCATCTCCTTATTCCTTTTAATATGAGTTCATCTAGTTTTCCGTCTAATATAGCGGTAACATCAGGGGTTTCGTAACCGGAATCGTTATCTTTGACAAGGGTGTATGGACACATTACATAACTTCTTTTGCCGGAACCGAAGCTTATTTGCTTTTGATCCTCAGTCATTTTTTTTAGATTATTGACCTCTTCCTCTTCTTTTAAGAGATAGAGTTTATTTTTTAGTATTTCGAGGGCTTTTTCTTTGTTTCTTATTTGGCTTCGTTCGTTTTGACAGGTTACTACTATTTTGGTTGGTAGGTGAGTTATTCTAACGGCGGAGTCAGTGGTATTTACGCTTTGACCTCCGGCTCCACTACTTCTATATACATCGATTTTGAGATCTTTTTCTTGTAAATCTATATTTATATTGGTATTTATTTCGGGTATTACTTCGACAGCGGCGAAAGAGGTATGTCTTCTTTTACCGGCATCAAAGGGGCTTATTCTTACTAGTCTATGTACGCCTTTTTCGCCTTTGAGGAAGCCGTAGGCAAATTGTCCTTTCACTGATAGCATTATGCTTTTTATTCCTACTTCTTCTCCGTCAGTTTTGCTTAGTACTTCGAGGTTGTAGCCTTTGTTGGTTAGGTATCTTGTATACATTCGGTAAAGCATATTGGCCCAGTCCATTGACTCTGTGCCACCAGCTCCGGCGTGAATTTCAAGGGTACAGTTTAGGTTATCGTACTTTCCGTTTAGGTATGTTAAGAGTTTTAGTTCTTCTAGTTTTTGGGATATTTCTTCGTACTCGGTTTCTAGTAAATTTAGTAATTCTTCGTCCTCTACTTCATTTCCTATAAAAAGGGATTGGTTATTTTTTATTTTAGTATTTAATTCTTCGATGGGGTCTATTTCTTTTTTTAGGGTAGAGATTTTGTTTACAACTTCGTCGGCTGTTTCTTTATTATTCCAGAAATTTTCTTTGGTTAGTTCTTTGTTTAGGTTAGTTAATTCTTGTTTTTTGGTATCTAAGTCAAAGATACCTCCATAAGTGATTTATTTCTTGAGCTAATTCTTGATATTTTTCTTTCATTTTTATTTCCTCCTTAATTATATTGATTTTTTTATGTCTTCCTATTATGATTATAACAAAAGAAAAGGAAAAATGATATAGTTTTTTTCACTTTTCCTTATTTAATTGTTTATTATTTTTTCTACTCCTTTTATAAAGAGAGTTGCACAGCCTTTCCGTGATGGTTGTTTACCGACATCGTTATAGACTTCGGCTTCTTCGAGAATACCGAGATTACAGGGTTCCTCGTTTATCATTTTATTATAGTTATCAATGATATTTTGGGCTTCTTCAAGGGTTTTGCCGATGAGGAGATTGCTTAATATTGATGATGATGATATACATATTACGCAAGCTTCTCCTTCGTATTTTATATCCTTAATAATATTATTTTCTACTTTTAGATAGATATCGATGTTATCGATGCAGGAGTGATTTCTTGAATTGGCCATTTGATAACCGTCTTCCGTTGGTACTTCTTTATTACGGGGATTTTCATAATTATCTAGTATTATGCTTCTTTTTAAACTGGGATCAATCATTATAGTATCTCCTTCCATATATTTTCGCTATTTTTTAGGACTTTTATTAATAGATCTATTTCTTCTTTGGTATTATAGAAACTTAGACTTATACGACAGGTATTGCCAACGCCGACAATATCGGGAAGTATTTTAGCACAATGATTTCCAGCCCGAACACATATATTGTATTTATCGAGGTACACGGCGGTATCTTGGGCAAAGACACCTTTGATGTTGAAGGCCACGATAGTGCCACCGGAATTGTAATTATATACTTCAATAAATGGGAGTTTTTTTAGTTCGGCTTTGAGGTATTTCGCTATGGCGTGCTCGTACTCTTCTATTTTTTCGATAGTTATATTTTGGATATAATCGGTAGCACGTCCGAGGGCAAGGACACCTTCAATATTGGGAGTTCCGGCTTCTAACCTAGTTGGGACTTCTCTTAGTTCGACATAGCCATCACTGTGGAAAATGGCATTCATTCCGCCACCATATTCTATAGGGGTTAAATCGTCTAATAGTTCATATTTTCCATAGAGAACTCCTACTCCACTTGGTCCATACATTTTATGGGCGGATAGGGCTAAGAAATCTATATTCATATCTTCAACGTTTATTTTGGTATGAGCAGCAGCTTGGGCGGCATCTACGACTAGTTTTATATCTTTTTCTTTACATATCTTACCTATTTCTTTGATGGGACGAGTGTCGCCTATTACATTTGTTATATGGGCAATAGATATTACTTTTGTTCGGGGGGTTATGGTTTTTAGGACATTTTCGATAGTTACTTTATCGTTTTTATCGAGAGGAATGTAACTTATTTTAAGACCTAGTTTTTTGGCAAGATAAAACCAAGGTAAGATATTTGAGGCGTGCTCAGATTTGGTTAGTAGGACCTCGTCACCTTTTTCGAGGTGATTATGGAAATAACCAAATATTATTTTATTTAAGCTGTCAGTGGTCCCACTTGTAAAGACTATTTCATCACTACTTGCGGCTCCTATTAAATTTTGTATTTTTTCTCTTACTTCTTCGTACTTACTAGATACGATAAGGGAATTTTGGTAATCTCCTCTATGTATGTTGGCTGTGTGTTTGGTATAGTAATCATTTATTTCATTTAATACTTGTTTGGGTTTTAGAGTTGTTGCTCCGTTATCGAAATATACTAGAGTGCCTTCTAGTATGGGAAAGTCTTCTCTATTCATTGTTTCACCTCCTTTGATTATTTATATTTTCTAATATTTTTTGTTTGAAGTCGAAAGCGAAGTCTAAGGGAGAAAGGATATGGCCTTTTATTAATAGGTCAAGGGCTTTTTCTCTTGGTATACCTCTACTCATTAGATAGAATATGGTATCTTCAGAAAATGTACCTATGACAGAGCCGTGACGGGCTTCGACATCATCTTCGTCTATATACATATTGGGTTTTATTTGACAAGAGCCAGTGCCTAAAGTCATTATTTTGGTTTCTTGGTTTAAGTAACATTTTGGTGTATGTTTTGGGAGAATACTATCCACGGTTACGTTAATATTGGATGTGTCTTTTTCTAAAATATGAGTATATATATTGGATGTAGTTTCTGGGGTGTTGTGATTTACTATGATGTGGTGGTTAGCTCCCGCGGTATTTACTTCAGAAAAATTGTATTTTATAGTGGCTTTCTCTCCATTTAGATTTACTTTTACTTCTTCGTTTATTTCCTTATTATTATAGTATTTATTTATGGTTAGTTTACTTCCTGCTTCTAGGTTATAGGTTATTTTTATATCTAAATTATCGTTATTAGAAAATTCGTATATATTTATATGGGCGTCTTTTTTGATGTTTATTGTTATATTTGCTTTGGTTGTATTTATATAGTCCATAGTTAGGCTATTTGCTCCAATAAGGTAAATGTTATTATCCATTATATTTACTTCATTAGAGGAAAAGTTTTCTAGTACATTATTTTCTATTACTATTTTATTCATTTTGGCCTTCTTCGTGTGTACTATAACCTGTATATCCTTCGTTTTCAATTAGTTTGGCAAGGGAAATATCACCTGTTTTTTCTATTTTTCCATCCTTCATTATATGGACAAAATCGGGGTGAATGTACTCAAGTATTTTGGGATGATGTGTTATTATAAGAATGCTGGCCTTGCTTTCTTTTTGGTAATCGTTTATATTTTGGGCCGTTATTTTGAGGCTATCTACGTCGAGGCCAGAATCTAATTCATCTAATATTATGAATTTTGGTTTTAGGAGTTTTATTTGTAGGACTTCATTTTTCTTTTTTTCTCCACCTGAAAAACCAACGTTAAGGGAACGATGAATTAGGTTCTTGTCCATTGAGAGGTCGGTTGTATTTTTTTCACATTCTTTAATGAATTCATAAAGGCCGATATTTCGGCCAGCTTTGGCGGACATTGCTGTTTTTAGGAAGTCCTGAGTAGAAACTCCTTCTATTTCAAGGGGATATTGCATAGCAAGGAATATTCCTAATCTACTTCTTTCGTCGGTTTTTAGAGGAAGAATGCTTTTTCCTTCAAACTTAATGTCCCCAGAAGTGACTTTATAATTAGTGTCTCCCATTATTACTTTAGAAAGAGTTGACTTCCCTATTCCGTTGGGGCCCATTATAACGTGGACTTCGTTATCTTTTATATTTAAATTAAAGTTTTTTAATACTTCTTTATTATTTACACTTACATTTAGGTTTTCTATATTTATCATATATTCCTCCTTTGATTTCTTTTATATTATATCACAGTTTGAATATTTTTTGCCTATAAAATTTAAAAAGTTATGGTATTTAGGAAGTAGCGGTTATTATTTTAGAAATTGGGAAAAGAACTACTTTGGTTATCTATTGGGACAGTTTTTGCATTTTGGGAAGGGTTATGGTGCAGTTTTTGAATTTCTGCAAAAATGTAGTGCAGTTTTTGAAAAATTGTTATTTGTGGTAGAATATAAAGAGAGGTGGATATGATGGAACTTACTATTTGTTCGTTTAATATTAGGAACTATTATTTATGTAATAAAGATGATAGAGATGATAATTTTTATAAATTGAGAGAATTTATTATTGATAATGATATAGATGTAATGGGGATGCAGGAAGTTACTAGGAATATAGAGAGAAAAATTAGGAGGGAACTTAAGGGTTATAGTTTATTTGGTAAATATAGGTATGGGGGATTGCCATCTTTAAGGGGAACTAATGAGGGGGTATTTATTCTTTCTAAGGATAAGGGGGTGGATACTTATAGTAGATATCTTATTGGAGCGGGATTTTTATATGGTAGTATTGTTCCAAGAGTTATGGTTAGTTGTTATATTATGGATATTCTTTTTATAAATGTACATTTGGAGTATATGAGTATGAAGGCGAAAAGGGTTTGTTTAGAGAGATTATTTTATTATGTAGATAAGAATAAGGACAAGGATATTGTTTTAATGGGGGATTTTAATATGACAAGGAAGAATTGTTATTTTAGAGAATTTATAAAGAATATGAAGAGGATTGGTATTTATTTAATTGATAATAGTGATAATACTTATATCGGAGATAAAGGAGAAAAGATACTTGATTATGTTTTTGTTAGTAAGGGTATTAATATAATAGAGAGTTATATTGATAATAGTATTGGTATTAGTGACCATCTACCTTTTATTGTGAAAATTGCTTTGTAGTTAGTCCTGTAGGGCCAAAAGAAAAATAGCCCGAAGACTATTTTATGATTGTGCTTAGATATTTGTCGATATCTTTTACTTTTTTCTTGAAGATTAGCATATCAACGACATCTAGCACTGAGTATACGATAAGAATTACGCCTACTACGGTTGTGATAACGAGGGCTGAAATTACGGGATTTAGTATTAGTATGACGCCACAGATTATCATTAAAATGGATGCTATTACCGACAATATATAGCTTTCATCGTCTTTGAAGATTAGGGCTATTCTAGTTTTGAATGCACCGCTTATTATGAATAGTATGCCTAGCATTATTGGTAGTAAACTTTCAAATATACTTGGGTTTAGTAATATTGCTAGTCCAAGTAGAAATGTTAATATACTTGAAGACATTTGGAACAAGCATAGTACGGGGTTTATTCCGAAGCTATCTATAAAATTGTATGTTCCGTATAATAGCATTATGGCTCCAAGGAAGTATGCGAATGTATCTAGGGATGCTTTGGGCCATATTATTAGTAAAAAACCGGCTATTATGAATAGTACTGATAGTATAATTGATAAGTTTATATACTTATTTATTCTTTTTACCATATCCTTCATCCTTTCCTATTTCTATTATAACAAATTTTGGTAATATTACAACTACATTTTTGAAAAAACTGTCTATATTGAGGTGCAGATTTTGAAAAATTGTTAATTAGTTATTAAATCTTAGGAGGTAGCCGTTTGGATCTTGGATAAGGAATTCGGTATCGTAATAGGTGGTATCACCTACTTTATAGGGGGTAGTTTTTAACTCGATAAATATTTTGATATTATTTTTTTTGATATATTCGTAGTATTTTTCAATATTTTTTATAGTCATACTTATGTTTATACCTCTTCCAAAGGGGTATTCTAAGGGAGCTGTATTCCAATTATTATTTACTTCTTCGATCATTATTTGGTTTTGGTCTAGTTCTAAAAAATAGAATTTGTCTCTTTTATAGAGAACTTTAAAGCCTAGAGTCTTATAGAACTTTAGGCTTTCTTCAATATTTATCACTGATAGTTCAGGAATTAGGCTATTGTATTTTATCTTCATAATCACAATCCATACATTTTATGGTATCTTTTTTCTCTACAAGAGTGCTACCACATTTTGGACAAGGGGTTTCTATGGGTTTATCCCAAGATGCGAATTTGCATTTTGGAAAGTTAGAACATCCATAGAATATTTTGCCTTTTTTACTTTTTCTTTCAATGATATTTCCTTCACACTTTGGACACTTCATTATTATTTTTTGTGGTACCTCTTCTTTTTCTTCCTTCTTGATGTATTTACACTCAGGATAATTGGAGCAGGCTATGAATTTTCCATAGCGACCATTTCTTATTACTAGTTCACTACCACATTCAGGGCATTTCTCCCCTACTTGTTCGGGAGCTTTCTTTTCCATTTTGGCAAAGGCTTCTTCGACTTTGGGTTCAAAATCTTTATAAAATCTATCTAAGAGTTTAGTTTCAACAAGAGTGCCTTCGGCGACTTTGTCTAAATCATCTTCCATTTCTTTGGTATAGGTTACATTGATGATGTCTTTAAAGAATTCTTGGAGTTTATCTGTGGTCTCAATACCTATTTCTGTAGGATGGAATTTTTTATCTATTACTTTAACGTAGTTTCTTTCCTCTAATGTGTCAATGGTTTTAGCATAAGTAGATGGTCTGCCTATTCCGAGGGTCTCCATTTCTTTAATTAGTTTACTTTCGGTATAGCGAGCTGGTGGTTTGGTAGAGTGTTTAGAATACTCTACAAGGTCGGCTATTAGGGATTTTGTGTTATCTAAGTTTGGTAAGATTTTATCTTCGCTATCTTCATATTCTTTATATACTTTTAGGTATCCGTCAAAGACGAGGACTTGACCGGTTGCTTTAAACTGATAATTGTTATTATCTAGGGTAATAGAAGTTGCTAGAACTTTGGCATCTTTCATTAGGGATGCAAGGGCTCTATAATATATAAGATAATATAATTTATATTCATCGTTTGATAGATATGGTTTTACGGTGTCCGGAGTTCTATTTATGCTAGTTGGGCGAATGGCCTCGTGAGCATCTTGGACGTTTTCGGTTTTCTTGCTTTGTTTTACATACCCGATATATTCTTCGCCATAGTTTTCTTTTATGTAACCATAGGTATTTTTTACGAATTCATCTGATAATCTTACGGAGTCCGTTCTCATATAGGTAATTAATCCGACTGTTTCGTTACTTAGTGTTACTCCTTCATACAATTTTTGGGCAAGCATCATTGTTTTTTTAGAAGTAAAATTTAGTTTAGTTGAGGCTTCTTGTTGAAGAGTTGAGGTTATAAAGGGATATTTGGCTTTCTTGGCTTTTTCTTTTTTAGTTATTTCCTTTATAATAAATTCTTCATTTAGTTTATTTAGAATATTTTGAGCTTCTTCTTCGGTTTTTATTTCTATTTCTTCATTATTGTATGTTTCTAATTTAGCGGAAAAGTCTTTAAAGTAAGCATCTATTTCGTAGTAGTCTTCAATGTTAAAGGCTTCTATCTCTCTTTCTCTATCTACTATTAGTTTAAGGGCTACTGATTGAACACGGCCCGCTGACTTACCACCGGTTTTGGATTGCATTAGTTTGCTTAAACGAAAACCTATTATTCTATCTAGTATTCTTCTTGCTTCTTGGGAAGAGACGAGGTTGTTATCTATTTTACGAGCGTGATTAAAGGAATCTAAGATAACATTTTTGGTTATTTCATTGAATACTACTCTTTCGTATTTATCTTCAGTTAATCCGAGGGTATCGTATAGGTGCCAAGAAATAGCCTCCCCTTCTCTATCGGGGTCGGTAGCAAGATAGACAAAATCGCTTTCTTTGATATCTTTCTTTAAATCTTTTACTAACTGGCTTTTTCCTTTTATTATTTTATAGTTGGGTTTAAAATTATCGTCAACATCTACGCCAAAACCATACTTTCCGGTTGTGGCAAGGTCGCGGATATGACCTAGGGATGATACTACTTTATAGTCCTTGCCAAGATATTTTTCAATGGTTTTGCTTTTACTTGGGGACTCTACTATTACGAGATTTTTGGGCATATATTCGCCTTCCTTTCTTTATAAATATAATTAACTATATCATATATATTAGTAATTTACAAGTGTATTTGGGAAAAGTTTTGTGAAAGAAATGGTACAGGTTATTTGCTTTGCACTATTTTTTGGGCCCTATTGGGGGCTATGAATTATATGTTAGTATTTAATTATAGACTTTTGGTAATAGTTATCTATATTTTATAATATACTTAAAATAATTAGAGTTAGGAAAATATATCAGAAATATTTGCTTTATGTTTTCCTATAAGAAAATATATTGACATATTTTAAATAAAGTTATATAATTTATATAGAGGTGATTTGGTGTGATAAAAAGAGAAAAATATTTATCGCAAATTAGAGATTTTTATGATAAAGACTTAATAAAAGTGATTACCGGTATTAGACGTTCTGGTAAATCTATATTACTAAAACAAATTATGGAAGAATTAAAAGAAAAAGGAATAAAGGATAATCATATTATATATGTAAACTTTGAAGATGTTAAGTATGCAAATATTAATGATTTTATGAAGTTAAATGAATATATTATTCCAATGATTGTAGACGAGGAAAAATATTATTTATTTTTTGATGAAATTCAGGTTGTAAATGGTTGGGAAAAAGTTATTAATTCTTTTAAAGCGACACTTAATGTTTCTATATTTGTGACGGGGTCTAATTCTAAATTGTTGTCGGGAGAACTAGCTACACTTTTATCAGGAAGATATGTAAGTTTTCTTGTAATGCCTTTTACTTTCAGCGAAGTTGTTAAACTTAAAGATTTAAAGGGAGATGAGGAAATTAGAAAGGCTTTCTTGGATTATATTTTATGGGGTGGGATGCCACAAAGATTTGAATTTGATAATGAGAATTCAATGCGAGCTTATCTTACTGATATTTTTAACTCTATTGTTTTAAAGGATATTGTGTATAGATACAATATTAAAAATGTTACTTTGTTTGAAAGGATTATGGAATATTTGGTTACAAATCCTTCGCAGGTATTTTCACCTAAAAATATGCTAAAAGAATTTGAAAAGGAAAGTATTCCTATATCTACAAAAACTATTTATGATTGTTTAGACTATGCAGAAGCATCTATGCTTATGACTAAGGTTTCTGAATATGATATAAGAGGAAAAAGAATATTATCTCGTAAGGATAAGTATTATTTGACTGATTTGGGACTTGGACAAATTTTGAATGTTAATAAAAAGGCTCAATATGGGGCTTATTTGGAAAATATTGTGTATAATGAACTTATTTATAGGGGTTATAATGTTAGTATTGGTAATAACAATGGTAATGAAGTTGATTTTGTAGCTACAAAGAATGGAAACAGAGAATACTATCAAGTGTGTTATTACTTAGCAGATGATAAAGTTATTGATAGAGAGTTTGGAGCATTTAAGGGAATTGATGATAATTATCCTAAGTATGTGATATCTTATGATGATTTTGATTTTTCACAAAATGGGATTATACATAAGAATATAATTAATTGGTTACTTAATGAATAATAATTTAAATTGTAGCATTCATAGACATTGCTATAACTTTTTTATATATAGAAAAAAACAAGTTCATCTCTGAACTTGATATAATCATAATGGCGCCTGATGTAGGGTTTGTTTTCAATTATTTTGCATTATTATTGCCTTATTTTTATTGATTTTCCCATTATTTTTTTATTTCAATTACTCTCAATTCACTCATTTCGGAGTAATTTTGGAGTAATTTTTTTAATGACAACTTAATTGTATTATACCCTTTCATATTTTTTACTTTAAATATATATTTCTACAAAATATATATAAAAACAGAGCAGGTATTCATTTACTTGCTCTTTAACTCATTGTACATCTTTTTGGCTCCACCCAACCAATTAACATTAAGGTTGTTAGGATCATTTTCAGCACCAATTGGGCAATATTTTGGTTGGATTTTTTCTA
>SAMEA104315424__coassemble_899_pt1 | contig 16172 bp, 14 predicted proteins | sample SAMEA104315424__metabat2_high_PE_039 | metagenome-assembled genome bin SAMEA104315424 (sample SAMEA104315424) | gut metagenome | biome: Monkey gut; feature: monkey-associated habitat; material: faeces | place: China | collected 2013
TTGCTTTTATGCAAAACTAGATATGTATACGGGAAGTCATACGTGATAGCCCTATATGGTACATACGTTAAAGAAAGTTCGATGCTTTAAAGAAGAACACTTCACAATTCTATGGGAATGTTCTGATGCCCTATAAAGAAGGAACGGGGTACAAGTATATTATTTATAGGTTTATTACTCTTTACTCTATTAAATAAACTAATATATATCTTGTACTTTTTTTAATTATATGATAAAATGTATATATAATAAAGGAAGTAGGGAGGCGATCTATTTAGTTATAAGTACTAATATGGGGGATAAGAAAGAAGGAAAATGGAGGTAATAATGAAAAGAATTGTAAGTTTTATAATGGTAATGTTTCTTACACTTAGTTTAACGGGATGTGTTAAATATAATGTTAATATGGATATTAATAGTGATAAGTCTATGGAATTATCTTATATTATAGCAGTAGATCCTACTCTAATGGGTAATGATACTAATAGTAATATTGATACTAAACAAATAGAAGAATATAAGAAACAGGGTTTTGAGGTAACTGATTTTAATGATGGGGATATGAAGGGGTACAAACTTGTTAAGAAGATTAAGAATATAGATGATGTTAGTACTAGTGGTAAGGAAAGTTTTGATATTACTAAGTTTACTAATGGGGATGAGAAGTATTTATTTAATGTTAAGAAGGGGTTACTTAAGAATAAGTATAGTACTAAGTTAGTAGCTGATACTAGTGATACGGATATGGGTGTTAGTGAAGATGATACTGATACTGATACTAGTGATAATACTGATAATGATAAACTTGCTTTAAATAGTGATGATGGTATAGATAGTACTAATGATACTACTAATGATAATACTGTTAATGGAGACGTTATTATTAATGGAGATAATACTACTACTGATGATAATACTACTACTAATGATGATAATACTACTACTAGTGATGATAGTAGTATAGATGATGATTTTAGTACTTTTACAGATGGTTTAACTAATGCTATGAGTAGTAATATGGATTTGAGTCTTAATATTAATCTTCCTTATAAGGCTATTAGTAGTAATGCTACTAGTTCTAATAATGAGGGTAAGAATTTGATATGGAAGTTAAATCTTACGGATACTATAGATGCGGAATTTGCTTTTGAACTTTATAACTGGACTAATATTTATATTATTGGTGGTTCTCTTATTTTAGTGATTATTATTTTACTTATTGTTATTGTAATGGGTAAGAATAGGGGTCACAAGGATAGAGGGGTTAAAACTCCTGTAGGGCCTATTAATAATATGAGTAATAGTGATGTGCCTAGTATGGATATGGGGCTTAATTCGATGGGAATGGATAGTGTTTCTATGGGTGCCAACTCTAATATTAATGGTATGAATATGAATAGTATGGGTAATGTTAATGCTATTAATTCTACTAGTAATATGGGTAATATGAGTACTATGAGTAATAATGATATGAATATGGGTACTAATAATATGAGTAATAGTGTAAGTGGTAATATGGATATTCCTTCCTTTGTAACGGGGGAGAGTAATATGGCTAGTAGTGCTATTAATGGTGCTTCTAATGGTATGGCTAATAATACGCTTAATGGTGTAGTTAATAATATGAATGGTAATATGGTTAATAATATGGCTAATAATATGGATAGTAGTATGAACAATGGTATGAATAATAGTATGAATAATAGTATGAATAATGGTATACCTAATATGGTTAATAATGGTGTAGATAGTGCTGTTAATACTGTTAATACTGTTAGTAATATGAATGCTAATAATATGGGTCTAAATGGAGCTAATAGTTATAGTAATAATAGTGGCAATGGTAATAATAGTAATGGTGGTATGTTTAGTATGCCTAACTTTGATTTTAGTTTAGGGGGAGGTAATAATAGTAATAGTGCTAGTAATGGTAGTAGCACTGTTAGTGGTGATGGTAATGTTAGTAATGTAGATACTGTTAATAGTGCAATGGATCCTAATAGTAATATGGATAGTATGAATAATATGGATACTAATGGTGCTAATAATATGCAAGGTAATATTCCTGTAATGGATAATAATAGTAATATGAATAGTGGTGTTAATAGTATTCCTAATGTTCATAATAATGGTGTTTATGGTATGGGAGCAGATAATGGTATCCCTAATGCTACTATGAATATGAACTCTAATATGGGTATGCAAGATATGATTAATAATATAGGTCCTAATAGTCCTAATAATATTAATAATAATATTAATAATAATGGTGGTTATATGAACTAAGTTTCAGGGGGTAATGGTTGTTATAAAGAATAAGGAGAGTATATAAAAATGAAAAAGGTTGAAAAGGTTAATATTGCTATTATTATAATTCTTACTGGTGTTCTTTGTTTATTTGCTGGATATGTTATGTTTACTGAGGTTATGAAGGTTAATGATAATAGTAAGGATAATGGTAGTGATAAGGTAAGTAAGAGTAGTATTGGTTTAGAGGATAGAATTAAACTTAATAGTTTAATTGATAATGATTTAGTGGCTCTTTTATATAAAGAGAAGTTAAGTGATTTAACTGATTTAGAACTTCGTACACTTATTATGACGGCTGAACGTAAGAATATTTATATTAAGGCTACAAATGAAAATAGTGAAAATGCTAGTTATGTTTTTACTAGTGATGAGTTAAAGAAAGCATATAATAATTCTGTATTTTCAGAATTAAAATATAAGGATGGTAATATGGGGGGATATTGTGCGGGAATAGTTAATGATTTAAATATTTATATTTATGATTCTGAAACTAAAACATATAATGCAAACCCTAATACTGGAATGGGTTGTAATATGGCAAGACCTTATGTATATACATACAATATAGATAGTTATAGGGATGGAGATAAGTATGTAATTGTTAATCAGTATTTATTTGGTAATGCAAGTAATGTAATTCCAGTAGAAGAAAGTAAGTATTTATATGGTTCTGTTAATAAGAGTAATGGTACTTCTAATAGTGTTGCTACCTTAGATGATATAGGAGTAGAAGATACTAATACGGAATTATTTATGGGTGCATTAAATGAATTTACTAGTGATTATAAAAACTATGATAGTATTAAAGATAAGTTAGATACTTATACTTATACATTTGAAAAGAAAGATGGACACTTTGTTATTACTGATTTTAGTGTAGAACATAGTAAATAGGAGGTATAAGGTGAGAGTTAAGAGAGATAGTTTATTTATGATATTTGTTGGGGTACTTTGTTTATTTATGGGTTATGCTATAAATAGTGAAGTTACTAAGTTTAAGAGTAGTGATAGTAGTAATATGGAAAGTGAAGTTAAAGATGGTAATACTTTAATGGATGGGAATACTAGTATTGAACTTAGAAGTATTATTTATAATTATCTTTCTTTTCTTTATTCTAAATCTAGTTACAAGGATATTAGTAATCAGGATAGGTTAGTTATTGTTACAGAAACTAATGGGGATACTTTTAACAATACTAATGAATTTAGTGTAGATACCTTGCGTAGCACTTATGCTAAATCAATCTTTTCTAATAGTAAGTATAGTGATGAGGATATTGGTGCTAGTCATAATGGTGTTATAATGGATGGGGTTGTGAAGTGGAAGTTTGATAGTAGCAGGGGAATGTATGTTTATAATGGGGTAGATGTTAGTAAGAATGGGACAAGGGTTTTATATACTTATCCGGTTAATAGTTATATGGATGGGGATAGGTATGTGATTGTGAATAGGTATTTATTTGTTAATAGTTATGGGGATAGTGATATAGAGGGGGATAGGGTTATTTATGGCTCTTTTAGGGAGGCTAATAGGAATCTCCTTACATTTGATAGGGGTAGTGATGGGATTGGGAAGGTTAGTAAAGTGGTGTTAGGGGATTATGGGTTAGTTGAGGATTTTGTTAATGATAATTATGGGGAGTTTATGGATAAGATGGATACTTATACTTATGTGTTTGAGAAGGATAAGAGTGATAGACATTTTGTTTTGAGTGATTATTGGGTTGATTTTGGAAAATAGGATATAGTGTATTTGATTTATGGAGGTATAATGTGTATTGGTTATTTGTAGTTTTGCTTGGATTGGAGTTTATATTTGATATATACTTTTTGGTTAAATCTATAAAAACAAGGGATAATAGGAACTGGTTAATATTGTTTTCTATTAATGTTTCATCTATAATTAGTGTTTTTTTGTTTGGTTGGTATTCTTTATTTGCTTTAGCTAATAAAACTCTTAAATATTTTATTATATATTTTATTGTATATGTTTTGGTATTTGTTGTTAATTTGCTTTTACTTATTATTAGTTCTATCCTTAAAATTAATGAGGCTATAAATAATAAAAAACGTAATATTATGCCTATTGTATTAAATAGAAAGGTGAAATGTAAGGCTATATTTATTCCCCTAATATTAATTATTTTGTTTACTTTGTGTTTATGTGGAATTGATTATTCTAAGGATGTTATTCAGAAAAGAGGTGAACTTAATACATATAATAATGTTAAAAAGAAAGAAATTAATAAAATGGTTAGTTTTTTAAATGATAAATATAGTATTAATATTATGAATAGTGATTGTGTTTATTATCGTGAACAGGATTATACTACGCATCATAGTTTTATGTATAGTACTACATTTAATATTCCTTATATAGGGGTATTTAAATATAATAATGAATTAATTACTGTTGCTGATAGAAAAGGGTTTATTTCTGACAACAGGCAATTGGGAGAAATTAATGATATTTTAATAGATTATTATTATAATAAAATAGGGATTAAATTTGATTATATTGAATTTAGTAAGGGTTCTGGTGGTGCTTGGTGTGGGGATGATAATATTATTAATATTATTTTACAGACAAAATTTAATGAACTTATTACTGATGATAATATAGAAGAGTTCTTGAATTATGTTTTACAAGAGGCAAATTTATCTATATCGTTTTATACTAGTAATGTAGATAATATGGATGTTCTTAAAGATGATATTATAGATGAACTAGAATATTTAAGGGAATATGATAATATTTTAAGTGTTAATGTTTATGGGTATACGGGAGAACTTGATATTATACATCGGGAAATTTTATTTCCAGATGAAAAGGGGGATTATGATATAGAAACGAATGATATAGATGATGGATATAAATTTGGCTGTTATTATCAAGATGAAAGGTCTATTGATTACTCTTTTAACTTGAGTATGGATTTAGATAGGGGTTATTCTTCTTATGAAGGTGTTTCTATTAATGGTTGGAAATATAGGGTTTATAATTAATGTAATAAAATGATAAATAGAAAGAGGAGGATTTAATAATTATGAGTAGAAATGGGAATATGGTTAGTATTAATAAGGGGATGTTTGTTATTATTGTGATACTGGTTGCTCTTGTTATTATGTTTGCTATTGATATGCTTTTCTTGTATAAGAGAGATGTTATGAAAAATTGTGATAGTAATGGTGGTAATGTAGTTAGCAAGGGTATTAGTTTTGAGGATAAGATTGTGTTAGATGGTATTATTGGAACGGGTAATAGTGGTCTTGGTTTCTTACTTGGTAAGGATAGTATTAATAATATTGATAATAATGATATGCTTTATTATATTTATAGGGAGTATTTGAGTGATAGTTTTAAGACTAATGTGGGGGTTAGTTTTACTAGGGATGATGTTAAGAGGGCTTTTGATGAGAGTGCTTTTAGTAATAAGAGTTATAATGATAGTGATATTATAGATAGGAATTATGGGGATAATGCTATTATATGGAAGTATGATAGTAGTAGTGGTACTTATAGTTATAATTCGCTTGGTATTGGGGGTAGTGTAGTTAGTACTAATATTGTTTATACTTATAATATTGATAGTTATGTAGAGGATGGTAAGTATGTAGTTGTTAATAAGTATTTGTTTAGTAATAGTTATGCGGAAGTTATGGGTAATGATAGTCGTGTGGCTTATATATATGGGGACTATAATAGTGCTGTAAATGGTAGTAAGGATTATGATAAGAGTGCGAGTGGTTATGTGACTAAGCTTGATAGTGTGTTTAGTAGTGAAGATATTGATAGGTATGCTATTAGTAATTATGATAGTATTAAGGATAGGTTAGATACTTATACTTATACGTTTGAGAAGAATGATGGGCATTTTGTGCTAAGTGATTATAGTGTTAAGCACAGTAAGTAGAGGAGGATATTAGAGTATGAATAAGGTTAATAAGGGGATGTTGGCGATAATAATAATATTAGTTGGTATTATTTGTTTATTTACAGGATATATAATATTTAGAGATGTAATGAAAGTACAAAGCGATAATAAGATAGATGATGTATATGTTGATGGTATTGATTTTGAGGATAAAATAAAATTGGATAGTATTATAGGTTCTGGGGATAGTGGACTTTCTTTTTTGCTTAACAAAAGTAGTATAAGTGATATAACAAATGATGACATTCTTTATTATTTATATAGAGACATTTTAAGTGATAAATATGAGGAAAAGAGGTATGTAACCTTTACAGCTGAAGAAGTAAAAAATGCTTTTCAAAATAGTGCTTTAAGTAATCTTGAATATACTGATAAGGATATTATTGATAATAGTTCATTAAAGGAACTTCTTTTATGGAAATATAATTCTGGTATTTATAGTTATAATACTGCTGAGCGTTATGAAAAATCATACGTTACAAATACGGCTTATACTTACAATGTAGACAGTTATGTTAAAGATAATAAGTATGTGGTAGTAAATAAGTATTTGTTTATTAATAGGTATAATACTTATCCTCCTGAACATTCAATTCATTCTAGGCTGTATGGTAATTATAATGATTGTTTTGAGGCTGGTAAAGATTTTGATAGAAGTTCTAGTAATTATTTGAAAGAACTGGATTATTACGTTTATGATTTAAGAGGTTTAGCATCTTATGCAATGGAAAATTATGCTGAGCTTAAAGATAAATTAGATACTTACACTTATACTTTTGAAAAAGAAAATGGACATTTTGTTTTGACAGATTTTAGTGTGGAACGTGTTAAATAAGGAGGAACTATGGAAAAGAAAAATAAAGTTAATAAAGCATTAATAGTAATAATTATTTTACTTATTATTATACTTTGCGTGCTTGTTGGTTATGTTATGGTTAACGATGTTATGAAAATTAATAATAAAGATAGTAAAGATAAAAATGATATTAATAATTCAAAATATAATATTGTTTATAAAAATGACGATGTAATTAGTATTGAGGATAAATTAGAACTTGATAAGATTATTGGGACACAGGGATTAGATGGGTTACTTATTTTACTTGATAAGGATAATTTGAATGAACTTAGTAATAGAGAGATAATTTCTTACGTTTATTGGGAATATATTTTTGATGCAAAGAATATAAAAGATGAGATATCACAGGAAGAGGTAAAAAATGCGTTTGATAAGAGTGCATTATCTGATTTGAGTTATGAAGATGGTGATATGTATTATTTGACTTCTTATAAAGATGATGTGATTATGAAATATGATGCTGATAGTAAAAAATATATTACACCTGATATTTATGCTTCATTAAGTAATGAAACTGCGGGAGAAACTATGATAGCATATACTTATAATATAGATAGTTACGTTAAAGATAATAAATATGTTATAAAGAATAAATATTTATTTGTTAATTTATTTAATCTTGGTGGTGGTACAAAAACTTCTACTTATGTATATGGTAACTATAAAAATGCTAAAAATGATATCGAAAATGGAGAAGTAAATGCTACAAATTATGTACATAAATTTGATGTTAATTTTATTGACTTTAAGGAAATGGAACCTTATGCTTTAAAGAACTATGATAGTATTAAGGATAAGTTAGATACTTATACATATACATTTGAGAAGAAAGATGGACACTTTGTATTAACTGATTTTAATGTAGACCATAGTAAGTAGAGGAGGATATTAGAGTATGAATAAGGTTAATAAGGGGATGGTGGCTATAATAATAATACTTGTGGGTATTATTTGCTTACTAGCTGGTTATGTTATGTTTGATAAGATAATGGCTACTAAGAAGAGTAGTAGTGATAATAAGGTTAGTGATAATGTTAAGGATAGCAGTAGTAATGGGGATAAGATGAGTTATGATGATTTAGCTAAAATTAAGAGTATTATTGGTATAGATATTATGTATAAAGACCATATTTATTTAATATCTAGGAATAATGGATTAGGGTTTTTACTTGATAAAACTAGTATTAATGATATAAGTAATAATGAGAAGTTGTACTTGGCTGGAAAAGCCCTAGGTGATGATGTATGGGGGAAGACCTTTACTAAAGAGGATTTTAAAAAAGCCTATAATACGACAGCTTTGGCTAATTTAGAATATACTGATGGTGATGTTTATGATGGGTTAGGACAATTTAGGAGTTTTGTATATGATAAGGATAAGGAAACGTATACTTATAGTCCTTATGGACCAATGGAACATTATATGACGGAAGAAGTAGGAATTGCTTATGTATATGATGTAGATAATTATGTTAAGGATAATAAGTATGTAGTGGTTAATAAGTATTTATTTGCTAATATGTATAAGTTTAATTATGAAGGAAATGAATATGATCCTACGATTGATATTACAAGTAGTGATTATTATAATAATGGGGGAACTGCTTTCTATGGTTCATATAATGATTGTAAGGCAGGACTTGCCGACTATGATAAGACTGCTAATAATAGTGTGGGTAGACAAGAAGGTTATTGGTTAGATGGTGATGTAGGAGCAAGTGAATTTGCTTTAAAGAATTATGATAGTATTAAGGATAAGTTAGATACTTATACATATACATTTGAGAAGAAAGATGGACACTTTGTATTAACTGATTTTAATGTAGAACATAGTAAGTAATTTTTTAGTAAAAAGTGTAAAAAGATGTAAATATTATTGTTAAAGTATGATACAATAAATGTAGAGGTGATATATATGAGTATATCGAAAATAAATGCAAAATTGACATTAGATTATTTAAAGAATGCCCCTGAGGATTTGTACTTTGATAGGAAGAGAGCAAAAATATCTACTCAGGATTTAGCAAATGAAATTGCTTCTTTTGCAAATGCTAATGGTGGTGTAGTTGCGGTTGGTATTACTGATGATGGAATTATTGAAGGCTTTAATCAATATGGTATTAATAAATTAAATGAGTTTCAAAAAGTTGTAACAAATTATTTGCATCCTTGTCCATTATATGATTATGAGATAATTGATGTTGTTAATGAAAAAAATGAGAAAGATGTGATTTTATTATTTCATATAGATTCGTCTGTTACAGGTATTGTTAGAAATAATAAAGATGAGGTGTATTGTAGGCAAGGAGATTCCTCTATAAAATTAACTTCGGATCAAGTTAGAAGTTTGGAATATGATAAAAGAGAAAGAGATTTTGAGGCTGAGATTTTACTTGATTCCACTATTAATGATATGGATGAGGAAATGGTTGAGTTATATAGAAAGATGATAGGTACAGACTTAACAAATGAGGAAGTTCTTAAAGCTCGTGGATTTATAAGAGAGAAAAATAATATTTTTCACTTTACAAAAGCGGGTATGCTCTTGTTTGGTAAAAATCCAACTATATATTTACCTAGTGCCAGAGTTAGAGTGTTAAAATTTGAGGGTTCAGAGTTTCAAGTGGGAACGGAAATGAATATTGTTAAGGATAAGACTTTTGATAGTTGTTTATATAAAACAATAGAACAAGCTAAGGATTTTATTACTTCTCAATTAAGAGAGTTTACGCATTTGAATGAAAAGGGAATATTTGAGTCTATTCCAGAATATCCTGAGTTTGCTTGGTATGAGGGATTAGTAAATGCAGTTACACATAGGGATTATAGTAATTATGGTGAACATATAACAGTAAAGTTATATGATGATAGATTAGAGATATTAAGTCCGGGAAAATTAGGCGGTTTTGTTACAATAGAGACTATGAAAACGAAAAGGTATTCTAGAAATCCACAAATTGCTAGGGTATTAAATGAACTTGGTATTGTTAGAGAACTTAATGAGGGAGTAAAGAGAATTTATAGTGAAATGGCAAGGTTTTACTTAAAGGCACCTGTGTATTCCGAACCTGATAAAAATTCTGTTTTACTTGTTTTGGAAAATAACGTGGTAATGAGGAGCAAAAGAAAAACGGAGAGTATGTTAAAGACTGATAATATTGGAAATAGTTGGGAAGATTTAAGTTATGCTGAAAGACAGGTATTACAAGCAATTTATGATAAAGGAGAAGTAACCGCCGAAGATGTTTCTAAAATAATAAATAGAGGTAGAACCACAGCAATTAAATTATTAAATAAATTACAAGAAAAGAAATTAATAGAGTGGACCGGAACTTCAAAGTATGACAATAATGGTAGATATATTATAAAGTGAGTATCCTTTCATACCCTTTCACATCCTTTCACACCCTTTCACTTTTTATAATGAATTTGAAAGGGTGCAGTCTTTTTTATAAAGCCTTTGGTAATTAAAAGGGTAAAATTTGAATATTAAATTATAGTCAATGCCTTATGAAATGGGCGTCTAAGAACCTATTTATGACAAAAAAGGTATTCAATTAATGACCTATTATAAAAATAGTTACCCTTTCACTTTTCCGTTCAACCCTTTCACATCCTTTCACACCCTTTCACTTTTTGTGATATCACTAGTATTATAATATAAATTGTTTAAATAGATAAAAATTAGACTAAATGGCACACTATGTTAATAGTAAGTGGGTCATTTAGTCTAAAACTATAAACTTGGTTAGATAATAGAGAGGTAATTATATAATGATTATAAAGAATGTTAATGTATCACATCAGAAGATTAATCCTAAAATATATATAATTGGCATAGTAGTATCTTTAATAATGCTAGTAGTATTTGGTACATCTTCGGTACTTAATTATGTAAAAACTAAGGATTATGTTAAGGTACCGGCTGTAATTACTTATGTTGGTTACTATTATACTAATGGTGGAGATAGTGATAGCAAGACTTTGGTAAATTATATAGATGTTAATTATACATATAATGATAAATCATATACTAGTACACAAAGAGTATTTTTTAGAGGATTACATAAGAAAAATAATAAATTAACATTATATGTAAATCCCGACGAACCTAGTATTGTTAAGAATAATTATAATACCAAAACTTCACATATTCTATTTATATTATCTTTAATATTTAACATAATAACTGTAAAAGTATATATGACAAGGGGTAAACATAGTACTTAATTTATGTAAATTACCTGAAAAGTTAGAGAAACATATTTTAAATATGTTTTTTTTTTGATATAATGGTAGTGTGATGTAATATGCAAAGTATATATGGAATGACAGTAGAGATGTTAGAGGAGTACTTTATAAGTATTAATGATAAGAAATTTAGAGCGGTGCAAGTATATGAAGCTCTATATAAAAAGAGAATTAAGAATATAGATGATGCTCCTAATATTCCTACTAATATTAAGAATAAAATAAAAGAAGATTTTGATACGAACCTCATTACTATTATTAGTAAGCAGGAAAGTAGTGATGTGAATAAGTATCTATTTAAGCTGAAAGATGGCAATACGGTTGAGGCTGTACTTATGAGGCACGACTATGGGACTAGTATTTGTATATCGAGCCAAGTAGGCTGTAATATGGGATGCAAGTTCTGCGAGAGTGGCAGATTGAAGAAGGTCCGCAACCTCGATGCGAGCGAAATGGTAATGCAAATTCTTCTTGTGGAGGAGGATATTGGGGACCGTATTACTCATATTGTTATTATGGGAATAGGGGAGCCGTTTGACAACTATGATAATGTTATGAACTTTGTTAGGATAGTTAATCACCCTAAGGGCATTGCGATAGGGACTAGACATATAACGATATCTACTTGTGGGGTGGTACCAAAGATATACCAGTTTATGGAAGAGGATGGACAGGTTAATTTGGCTGTTAGTTTGCACGCTCCTAATAATAGTATAAGAGATAAGCTTATGCCTATTAACAAGGTATATAAGATAGAGGATGTAATGGAGGCCATAAGGGAGTATATTAAAAAGACTAATAGAAGAGTTACTTTTGAGTACATACTCCTGAAGGGCATCAACGACAGCACAGAAAATGCGAAAGAACTGGCGAAGTTAATTAGGGGAATGAATGCGTACGTCAACTTAATTCCTTATAATGAGACGGAGAATTTGGGCTTTAAGCGAAGTGACAAGGATAGTATTATGCGTTTTTACGATATTTTGAAGAAAGAGAAGATTAGTGTTACGATTAGGAAAGAGTTTGGCGGTAATATTGATGCGGCGTGCGGACAGCTTAGGGCTAACTATAATAGGAAAGAGGGATAGATATGCAGACATTTTATTTTACAGATGCGGGCAAAGTTAGAAGTCATAATGAGGATAATGTTGCGATAATTAGTAATGATAATAATGAGTTTATTTTGGCAGTGGCTGATGGTATGGGGGGTCACAGGGCCGGAGAAGTGGCTAGTGGTATAGCGATAGATAAGGTATGTGAGGAGTTTTATAAGTTAGATACGCTTGGTACTAAGGAAGATGCAATTGATTTTATGCGGAGACTAGTACAGGTTATTAGTAAGAGTATATTTGCTTATACGAAGGAGCATCCCGAGAGTAAGGGTATGGGTACAACCTTAGTAATTGCTATTAAAACTGATGATTATATTCTTTATGGTAATATTGGTGATAGTAGTGGTTATGTTCTTAAAAATGGGGAATTATACAAGGTTACTAAGGACCATACTTTGGTGAACTTACTTGTTTCAACGGGTGAGCTTACGGAAGAAGAGGCTAAGTATCATCCGAGGAAGAATGTTTTAATGAGGGCTCTTGGTGCTAATGACCCGATTGATATTGATATTTTTGATGTTGATACGTCGGTTAATGGTTTATTTCTTTGTAGTGATGGTCTTACGAATATGCTTACGGATGAACAGATTGTTAAAATTCTTAATAGTGATTTATCGATAGAGGAAGCGGTTGTTAAACTTATTAGAAAGTGCAACAGTAGAGGGGGAACAGATAATGTATCAATTGCTTATTTGAAGAAGGAGATTGGTGATTTATAATGTTTTCGAAGGGGTATAAAATTAACGATAGATATGAGATAGTTAAGACAATTGGCGAAGGTGGTATGGCTAATGTTTATTTAGCAATCGACCTTATTTTGGATAGGAAAGTTGCCGTTAAGGTTTTAAGGGGTGACTTATCTGGTGATGAGAAGTTTATTAGGAGATTTGAAAGGGAAGCGTGGTCGGTATCTAATTTATCACACCCTAACATAGTGGAAGTTTATGATGTTGGGGAAGAAAATGGTATGCACTATATTGTTATGGAGTATATTGAGGGTAAAACGTTAAAGCAACTTCTTAAAAAGAGAGAGAGTTTAACGGTTGCCGAAGTGGTTGATATTATGAGCCAGATTACGGCTGGTATTGAACACGCTCACGAGGCTTATATTATTCACAGGGATATTAAGCCTCAGAATATTATGATACTTGATAGTGGTCTTATTAAGATTACGGACTTTGGTATTGCTATGGCTCTTAATGCTACGGCTTTAACACAGACTAATAGTGTTATGGGTAGTATTCATTATATTCCTCCAGAGCAAGCTAATGGTAAGGGTGCCAGTGTTAAGAGTGATATTTATTCTATGGGTATTCTTATGTATGAACTTCTTACGGGGTCAGTTCCTTTTAAGGGAGATAATGCGGTGGAAATTGCTTTAAAACATATGAAAGAGAAGATACCTAGTGTTAGAAAACAGAACCCTACTATTCCTCAAAGTGTTGAGAATATTATATTAAAGGCTACAGCTAAAAACCCTCGTAACAGGTATGATAGTGCCAAGGAGATGCACGATGATTTGGTTACTTGTTTAGAGAGGGAGAATGAGAAAAAGGTTAGTTTTGAGTATCCCGAGAATGATTTTAATTCTGTAGATGCAAGCTCTATTAAGGGTAATATTCCTGATGTTAAGGGTGAGAGTATTATTGTAGACCCTATAAAGATAGATAATGATAAGGAAGAGGATAGTAATAGTAGTAATGATGACTATGAGAGTAGTGATGAGAAGAAAACTAACAAGGTTTTAAGGGGCTTAATTGTCTTTATTGTTATATGTCTTGTGTTTAGTGCGGGAGCTTTTATCTTCCTTAATACAACGAAAGTTAAGGATGTTAAGGTGCCTGACTTATATAATTATAGTTTAGATGATGCGATGGAGAAACTTGATAAACTGGGTCTTAAATATGATGTTAAAGAGATGAAGAGTGAAGATGTAGAGACGGGTAATATTGTTAAGACTGCTCCTAAGAAGGGTACAGTTAAGAAGAAGGGTAGTACTATTATTTTATATGAGAGTACAGGTGGAGACTTCTATGCCTTAGAGGACTTTACGGGTAAGGACTATACAGAGATTAAGGCTAAGTTAGAACTTTATAAGATAAAGGTTAATGTTGAAAAGAGAGATGTTGATGACCCTAGTTTATATAAGGATAAGGAAAATGAGATTATTGACCAAAGTCCTAAATATGTAGAGGGTGAAGATGTGTCTTTAAGTGAGGGAGATACGGTTACTTTGTATGTTCCTAATATAGTTGATACTTATCCGGATATGGTAAGTGAGGGCTGGACTTTATCTAGTTTACAGGCATTTAGTGATGAGTATGAGGTTACTTATGTAGTACAGGATGCTAATGGAGTGACTATTCCTAATGATGAATATGATTTATATAGTGATGCTAAGATAACTTATCAGTCACGTAGTGCCGGTGACACAATTATTAAGGGTATTACGCTTAGTGTTAAGCTGGATGCAGTGTATGAGAAGGATATTCTCGATGATGTGATGCCGTAGGAAGGGGGATTTATGGAAGGTATTATTGTTAAAAATATTAGTAATGATTATACGGTTGTTAGCGAGGGGGCGAGGTTTGTATGTAAGGCAAGGGGGAAGTTTCGGCACAGTAATGTCGTTCCGATGGTTGGAGACAGGGTTGTTTTTAGCGGGGATGAGGGTATTATTCTGGATATTCTTCCCCGTAGGAACTCTCTTATTAGGCCTAGTGTTAGTAATATAGATGTGGCCTTTGTTATGGCTAGTGTTAGTCCGAGGCTGGATTTAGTTCTTCTGGATAAGATGCTGACGATTATTTCTTATAATAATATAGAGCCAGTTATTTGTTTTACGAAGATGGATTTGGTAGAGGACGAGAAGGAGAGGGACGAGTATACTGGTTATATGGATTATTATAGGGAGATTGGATATAGGGTAGTTTGTAATGATGAGATAGAGGAGATTGGGGAGATTATTAGGGATAATGTTGTGGTCTTTTCTGGACAGAGTGGTAGTGGCAAGAGTACGCTCGTGAATAGGCTGGATGAGAGGCTAGAACTTAAAACGAACGAGATATCCAAGGCTCTTGGTCGAGGTAAGCATACAACGAGACATAATGAGTTATATGAGGTGTGTGGAGGATATGTAGTGGATACGCCTGGTTTTAGTAGTATTGATTTTAGAGGTATGGATAGAAGCGATATTAGGGATAACTTTAAAGAGATGTATGATTACTTAGACGAGTGCAAGTACAGGGATTGTATGCACGATAAGGAAGATGGGTGCAGGGTTAAGGAACTAGTTAGGGACGGTGTGATACTTAGGAGCAGGTATGATAATTATATTATGTTTATTAGGGGATAATGGGAAATAGAACTTTATTCAGAGAATGGAGTTCTATTTCTTTATATAAAAAAGTCGTATCTAGGTTATTGCAATAACTCCTATCTTTTGTTATAATTAGCTTATGATAAAAGATAGGAGATAATGATTATGGAAGACAAGAAGACTAACAAGAAATTAGTTATAGTATCAGTACTAATTGCTGTTATATTAACTAGTGTAGGAGTAGCTTTTGGTTACTTTGTATGGAATAGTACTACTAATACAGATATTAGTTTTACCGTAGAGGGAGCAGTAGTACAATTAGATGATGGTACTGATATTACAGGTGCTAACTTAATGCCTGTTGCTAGTTATACTAGTGGGGGTAA
>SAMEA104315424__coassemble_906_pt1 | contig 16153 bp, 13 predicted proteins | sample SAMEA104315424__metabat2_high_PE_039 | metagenome-assembled genome bin SAMEA104315424 (sample SAMEA104315424) | gut metagenome | biome: Monkey gut; feature: monkey-associated habitat; material: faeces | place: China | collected 2013
ATTATGGGAGTACAGAGGATTATACAACGGGTTTATTAGATTTAACTTTTGATGAGAATACTACTCTAACGTTAGCTAGTGCCTTTCCTATATCGGACGCTGAAGGAGAGAGTAGTGATGCTTATAGTCTGAAAATAACTAATACGGGTAATCTAACTTATAAGTTTAATGTAGAGCTGTTAGATACAACTTCGGAGAATTTAATTAATAATAAGTATATTAAGATAAAGGTTGATGATGGAGAGGTGCATACGCTAGATACTTCTAATATACTTAGTAAGGACGTTACCCTAGTACCGGGGGAAAGTAAGAGAATAATGGTTAGAATGTGGCTTAGTGAAGATACTCCTAATAGTGAGGCTGGTAAGGGTTTTAGTGCTAAGGCTACTACTAATGGGTATGCGGTGTATACTATGGGAACAGAGAAACCTAAGACCGCTGCGGATACCATAATGGAACTTAGTAAAGGAGATAGTTGGGATGCTGATTTAACAGATAGTGGAGTATATGCTACAAACGGTTATATAGCTGACGACGGTACTACTAAGTATCACGATTATAGATATGTAGGAGCAAATGTTAATAACTGGGTTAGTTTTAATAATGATTTATATAGGATAATTGGCGTTTTTGATGAAAACAGTCACGGTGTTAAAGGTCAGTATTTAGTTAAGTTAATAATGGATAGTTCTTTGGGTGGATATACTTGGGGTGCATATAATAGTAGTAATACTTCTGGTACTTTTTCTGACTACAAAAACGATTGGACGGGTAAAACTACGGGGGTTAAAGCTAGCTTAAATGTTCTCTTTGATGAGTATTTTGCCAATAGAACTACTACAAGCAGTACTTATGGAGCTTGTAGTAATTGGACATATTTTTATGTTTGGATTTGGAAAACTAATGATTGTTCAAATATAGTCGGCTATGGTATTGATAGTAACCTAACTAGTTATATTGAAGATGCAACTTGGTACTTATATGGAAGTGATACTGATCAGAGTAAACAGAATTGGTATCTCTGTGAAAGAGGAGGTAATTCTTGTACGTCTTCGGGGCCTAGTACAGGGGATACTAGTGTAACTTCAAAAGTAGGACTAATGTATCTAAGTGATTACTTGTATGCTAGTGGTTACTATTCTAGTGCTGATACAAGTATGCAAGGTCAGTATTATTTTGGAAGTAAGAACTGGCTATATAAAGGTTATGAGTGGACGCTTACGCCTAATGCCTCTGGCACGACTAACGTATGGCACGTGGCTTATGGCAATGCAGTCAATTATTTTGCACAAATTTCGTATGGATCTCGCCCCACCTTCTATCTCAAATCTGACGTCAAAATTTCCGGAGGCTTTGGAACTTATAATAATCCTTATGTTCTTGAACAAGGATAATATATAAATAAGAGAAAGGAGTACACTAATGGATAAAAAGAAATTAATAACTTCCCTTGTATTTATAATTATAGTAGGTGCTGTAATAATATCTTTAACAGTATCTAAAAAGAGTTATGCCGTCGGCACTACTCTGGTAGATACTGTTAAAGCCTTAAATAAAGGAAGTAGTTGGAGTTCCGGAGATAGTGGAGTATATTATACTAATTCCCACGAATATCGATATATAGGATCAGAAGTAAATAATTATGTTAAATTTAATAATGATATGTATAGAATAATAGGTGTCTTTGATAGTAATAGTCACGGTGTATCAGGAACGGAATTAGTAAAATTAATAAGAGCCCGTTCCATAGGAGGATATAGTTGGGGGGTATACAATACTGATAATTCTGCCGGTACATATTCTGGATTTGCTAATGACTGGACAGGTAAATCTAAAACCTCCCCAGCAAATCTTAACGTTCTCTTAAATGAATACTTTTATAATAAAACTGATACTAGTAGTACCTATGGTGATTGTGCTAATTGGACTTATTACTATCCAAATAATAGTACTAAAACCAAAGATTGTAGTGCTATTGTTGCTTGTGGTATTGTTAATAGTTTAAGAGGCTATATTGAAAATACTACTTGGTATCTTTATGGTAGTCATACTGAACAGAGTAAACAAGACTGGTATCTCTGTGAAAGAGGCGGAAACTCTTGTACTTCATCTGGATCTAGTACGGGAGATACTAGTGTAACTTCGAAGATAGGACTTATGTATCTAAGTGATTATTTATACGCGAGTGGCTACTATGCTAGTACTGATACTAGTACCTCAAAACAGTATGACTTTGGAATTAAAAATTGGCTCTATAATGGTTATGAATGGACACTCACATCTTTGGGTGCCATTAATGGAGATGCGGTGTGGAGTGTATTAAATGGCCCCGTAGATAGTGTCAGCCCCAATTCGCTCCAGCCATATAACTCTCGCCCCACCTTCTATCTCAAATCTAGTGTCTATGTAACAGGTGGTAATGGCTCCTTTGATAACCCCTATACAATAGCTTGTGACAACTGCACTGAATAATTAACTCCAATATAACTACCCACCCCCAATAGGGCCCCCCCTAAAAGATATAAGAATACACACCCTTATATCTTTTTCAAATAATTTACACACTTTTATTGACACATTTTCTTAAAATTGATATAATTAAGGAGAATAGGGGAGTTAGAAAGGAAGGATAAATATGGAAACGATATTATCAAATACAGCAATTGCTATAGGAATTATGATAGGCCTCTCATTTTTAGGGCTAGGAATAGGAGTAGGAATTCTTGGTGGGCGAGTAGCCGAGGCTGTGGGGAGAAATCCTGAGACTAAGAACGATGTTGTGCATTCAGTTATGACTATTCTTATCATTACCGCAACATTTTTATTATTCTTGTTTGCATTTTGTTTCTTACTATTATTCTTTAATCCATTAGTGACTTATTAATGGTTATAGTATTTATTATATCTTGTGTGGTCATTTCCCTACTGGTTCTCTTTATGTTTCTTATCTTTAAAAAGACCGTGGCTATTGTTAATGACCAGACAAAGTCTTATTTCGTCAATAAACTACAAGGATATGATGAACTTATTAATGAGAAAGAAAATAAACTTAATGAGATTGACGAACTTATAAAAAGTAGAGAAGAAGAAATTAAAGAGAATAATGAGGAAAAAATAAGTAATAAGTATGATTTTGATACGGATGTTATTGATTTGCTTTCAAAGACAAAGTATCACGATAAGGGTGTGTTTGAACTTAATAGAAAGATAGATGAGAACTTTGTTATTGACTATAATGCCTTAGTTAAGGACTTTGTTAAGTTTGCGAAGAGTGATAATAGGTTTGATTTCTGTAAAAGACTTAAAAGAAAGTTTAAGAGTGATGTTATATATGATATAAAGTGTGCTAGTAATCAGGACAAGAAAGTTAGGGAACTTTTAAATGATGAAGAGTATAAGATATATGAGATGTTTAAGAGTGTTAGTGTGGATACTAGTATTGATAACTTTATTGATTATTTGGATCAGCTTGTTAGTTTGAATGATCCTACTATTAGGGTAATGGTTGGTAAGAAAGATGAGAATTATAATAAATACGGCAAGAATGTTAAGACTGTCTATGATAGTAGTATTTATAGGGGTATTAAGATTATGTACAAGAACAGGGTATATGATTTTAGTATAAGTGAGAGGAATTGATAGGGATGAATGATACTTTTACAAATAATTTGAATGAGACTATTGATAATATTAAGGGTAATAAGAATGTTTATGCGACGGGGAAAGTAACGAAGGTTAATGATTATAATATTGAGGTATCAGGCCTTAATGATGTTACTTTTTATGAGGCTATTAATATTGCTGATAAGGCTGATGGGTATGTGTTTGCGATATATCCGGATAGGTGTATAGTGGCTCTTGTTAATATTTCTAAGGAGATTAAGACGGGGGATATTGTTTATGCTCTTAATAAGGAGTTTAGGTGTGAATTTAGTTTGGACTCTGTTGGTAAGGTTATTGATATTTTTGGGAATGATCTTATTGCGGGGAAAAAGTTTGATAATATTACGATGCTTAATATTGAGAATAAACCGCTACCTCTTATGGATAGGGGGCTTGTTAAGAGAGAACTTCTTACGGGAATTACGGGTATTGATTTGATTTACCCTATCGGGAAGGGACAACGTCAGCTTATTATTGGGGATAAGAAGACGGGCAAAACGCAGATTTGTCTTGATACGATTGTTAATCAGAAGGATAAGAATGTTCTTTGTATATATGTTGCTATTGGTAAGACGAAGAAGGAAGTTAAGGATATTTATTATGAGCTTACAAAGAGGGGGGCTAGTAGTTATACGATTATTATTGCGTCCTTTAATGATGAACTTCCAACGAGGAGTTATTTAACGCCTTATGTAGCGTTATCGATAGCGGAGTCTTTTATGATGCAGACTTATGATGTTTTGGTATGTATTGATGATTTGAAGAAGCACGCGGATATTTACAGACAGATTAGTTTGGCTAGTAAGAAGACCCCTGGTAGGGATGCGTATCCGTCTGATATTTTCTATGCTCATTCGAGGATGCTTGAAAAGGGTTGTCAACATAAGAATGGGGGTTCTATTAGTATTTTGCCGATAGTAGAAACGAAAGCGGGAGATATTACGGATTATATTTCGACGAATATTATTTCGATATGTGATGGTCAGATTGTGTTATCGGCTAAGAACTTTGCTAAGGGTGAGAAGCCGGCTATTGACTATGGTTTATCGGTATCGAGACTTGGTGGTAACGTACAAACAGCCGAGATGAAGAGGGTTGGTAGTAAGGTTAGGATAGAACTTCTTAGTTATCTTGATGTTAGAGAGATATATGAGCTTGCTAATACGGATGAGATTAGTGAGGACTTACAGAGGCGTCTTAAAGAGGGTAAGATTATTATTAAGAATTTACAGCAGTATAAGTTTAGTCCAAAGAGTAAACGGGATATGATTAACTTATTTGAGTTTTTGGTAAGTAAGGATAAATAGGGAAAAGAGGTGAAGGATAGTGGCAGTTGTTGGTAAGATTATATCGATATTTGATATTAGTATAGAGGTTATTCTTAGTAATAGTAATGTTAAGATTGGGGATATTTTACAGGTTAAGGATAATGATGAGTATGTGTTTGAGGTTGTGGCTATTAATAATATTAGTGCGACTTGTATATCTCTTGGTAGCAATCACGGTCTTAGAAAGGGTAGCAAGGTTGAAAGGGTATCTGAGGGGATTATGATTGAGTACTCGGATAAGATTTTGGGAAGGATTTTTAATTCTTATGGTTATCCTACGGATGGTAAGACTTTGAAGAGTGTTAAGAAGAGGAATATTAATAATAAGACTATTTCTTTAAAGGATACGCTTGTTAATAGTGATATTTTATGGACGGGTATTAAGGTTATTGACTTTTTTGCTCCTCTCCAAAAGGGCTTTAAGATGGGGCTTTTGGGTGGTGCCGGAGTTGGTAAGACGGTGCTTATTAAGGAGATTATTCACAACGTTTATAGTTCTATTAATGCTCACGCGGTTTTTGTTGGAGCTGGAGAGAGAAGTAGGGAAGGTAATGAGTTATACAAGGAAATGAAGGACTCTAAGCTTCTTAGCAAGATGAGTATGGTATATGGGGTTATGGGTGATAATCCGGTATCTAGGAGTAAGAGTGTTTATGCTGGTCTTACTTTGGCAGAGTATTTAAGGGATGAGAAGAAGCAGGATGTCTTGTTATTTATTGATAATATTTATCGTTTTATGCAAGCTAAGAGTGAAATTGCAACGGAGCTTAAACAGATTTTAATTGAGAATGGTTATCCGGCTGATATGGCTAGTGATATTAGTAAGATAGAGGAGAGGATTAGTTCGACTGAAAATGGTTCGATTACGTCTTTCCAAGCTATTTATATTCCGGCCGATGATTTTAATGATGAAGCGGTACAAACGATTATCTCTTATATGGATGGTCAAATTGTATTGGACAGAAAGGTAGCAGAACTTGGTTTATATCCGGCTATTGATGTGTTTAAATCGACTTCTAAGCTTATTGATGTTGATAGGATTGGAGAGAGGCACTATAATCTGGTTACGGAAGTTCTTAGGTATTTGACTAGGTACAAGGAACTGGAAGAGATTATTGCTATTCTTGGAATAGAGGAACTTAGTGAGGAGGATAAGAAGATATTTTATCGTTCTCGTAAACTTAAATATTATTTTTCACAGCCAATGTTTGTAGCAGAGGCTTATACGAATATCCCTGGGCAATTTGTTAAGATTGAAGATGTTTTGAATGATGTTGAGAATATTCTTAATGGTACTTTAGATGATGTTGAAGAGAGCAAGTTCTTGTTTATAGGTAAGTTCAATGGATAGTAATAGTAGTAGTGGCATCAGGGTTAGGGTATTTGATCTTAACAAGGGGTTAGTGGAGTATGATAGTGTTAAGTATATTAGGATAACTAGTCAGGATTATAATTTGCTTATTATGGAGGATTATTTATCTATTATTGGTGAGATAGAGGGTAGTGTTGATATTAAGGGCGAGAATGTTGATATTAGTTTTAAGGATATTAAGGCTTTCTATATGAATAGTAAGAATGTGTTTAATTTGATGATAAAAGAGGGATAATTATGGATAAGTATATGAATATTATATATGGTATTAGTAACTTTGCTATGGTTGGTATTGTCTTTTTGATAGTACTAGCGGTGTTTATTAAGCTTACTTTGAAGAAGTATCAGGTTAATAGTAGTAAGATTAAGTTTTATGGTTTATTTTTGGGAATGGATAATAAGAGTACCCTTGCTTTTAGTTTGGTTTCGATGGCTTATATATTCCTTGTGTGGTGTATAGCGACATTTCAAGAGATGAACCCTGTATACTTTGTGATTGTCCTTATTTTAGTGCTTTTATCGGATATTTTAACGAAGAATTATGAGAAAATTCCGGATAATTTGTTCTTTGTGGGGCTTAGTAGTTTGGGAATAGTTGCTATTAATATGCTTTATACTTATTTAACGCGTGATTATGCTAATATTTTTACGATGATTATATTGGGTCTTCTTATTTTATTTGTTTTCTTGTATTTTACTTATAATTTGTTTAAGATGCTTAATGATATAGTGGTCAAACAGGAACATCTTAAAAAGAAAAGGGACTATAAGAAATTATAGGAGGTTGTTATGGCGAAGATTAAGAATGTTGTTAAGGTTATGAACTTCCACGCTCTTCTTAATGTTGATAAGTCGAGGAAGAAGGCTGAGAAATATAAGAATGTTGGGGTAGAGATTACAAGGATACTTAGTAGGATTGTTTATAATAAAAACTTGGTTTTGGACAAAAAGGTTCTTACCCCCGATAGGGCTAAGCCGAAGCTAAATATTTATATTGCGAATGATTATGGGTTCTGTGGGAACTTTAATTCGGCAGTTAGCAGGCAAATTCGGAAGGATGCGGAGGCTCACAAAATTATTATTGGGAGCAAGATTTCGTTTATGGACGAGACGGTGGTTTTGAAGCTGGCGAAGGATGAGTTTTTTACGCGTTTCAGCGAGATTGAGGAGTACATTGAGAAGAGTGTTTTGGAGATGAATTATAGCGAGATTAATGTGTATTATAATCATTATTATTCGTCGACTTCTTTTGATTTTTTGGAGATTAATTTGTTTCCGGTTAGGTTTGAGGGGGAGTATTACGAGGGCGAGGACTTTGTGACGGAGACGGATATTAGGGTCGTTCTTAGTAGTTTGATTACGTTTTATATTTGTTATCAGCTTAAGATGTGCGAGGCTATTTCGTTTGCGGCGGAGAATGTGCTTAGGAGCCAGATTACGAGTTCAGCACTGGATAAGATTGAGGAGAGAGAAGAAGAGGAGATGCACGAGAAGTTCAAGGAGAAGAAGGAGAAGAGCATTCTTAGAAGCGTAGAGAATTATAAGAAGATTATGTGAGATGGAGATGGGATAGTGAATTGTAAAATGGAATATGGATTTTTAAATGAATGTTAATTTTTAAAGGATATATATTTTAAAAGGGAATAGTGAATTGAAAAGAGCAGAGATGTAAGGGTTAGGGGGATATTATTTTTAAAAAGAATAGAGAATTGTAAAAAGGTTTGGTAAATTATTGACTTATTTGTTAATTGAAGTTATAATTAGAATAGAATAAAGAGGTGAATCTAATGGTAGATATGAGAGATATTCTTGATAAGAAGTATGATATTCTGAAGGCTAGTCTTAGTTTTCCTAATCCTAAGGATAAGGAGAAGCTTATGGATAGTTATATGGAAGTTGCGAGGGCTGTTAATGAGAAGAGGTATATGGCTTATGTAGAGGGGCTTGAGGACTTTTATTATAAGACTAATAATTTGGAAGATGAGAAGGTAAGACTTAATGCTCTTATTAAGTATATTAATGGGTATCGTGATACTTTTAGGAAATTTAATAATGAGTATAAAGAGATTACGGGATTGGATTTAGAGGATAAAGAGCAGTATAATGACTTGGCTATTTATGAGAATAGGCTTGATAATATTAAGGAGTATTTGAGTAATTGTAACCGTATTAAGTCTTTGGAGGAAGAGGTTAAGACTTACGAGAAGGATTTGGATAGGTTTACGGAAGAATCTCTTAATAATGATAGGGTCAATAGGGAGCTTGAGGAGAAGCTTTTGGAATTCTTTATGTCTTTTGTGCATAATAATAGTTTTTGCGAAGGGCTTGATTATAGTGATATTGAGTTTGAGTTAGAGAAGCTTAAGGATGAGATTAGGCATAAGAGGGAAGAGCTTGATAATTTTTATATGGCTTATGAGTCTCTTCTTAATCAGGAGCTTCCGGATAGTAAGATTAATGAGTATAAGTCTTATGTTAAGGAAGCGAGGATGGATTATTATACTTCGAGGGAGAAGGAATATGTTTATAGGTTATATGAGCTTATTAGTAGTATAGAGTCGGAGTATAGTGATGTTGTTAGTAAGAGAGAGAAGATTAGCAGGATATTTGATGATAGGCTTCTTTTGAGGGGACAGCTTGAGATTATTGACGAGGATTCTTTTATGGATATTGAGAAGTTCTGCAATAATCAGTATAGTGTTATTAAGGCTGAGAAGAGGGTTATTGATAATATTAATGATGTAGAGAGAAGAATAGAGAGTGCTAAGGAAGAGATTAGGGGTCTTAAGGATAAGAATGAGACGGTGGATATTCTTAGTATTTTGAATGAGTTTGGTATTATTGATACGTATAATAGTGATAATGGTATTAATGTGAGTATGGATATGGATGTGAGTATGAATACTGGTGTTGATACGGATATTGATATTGATACTGGTGTTAATTTTGATGCTGATGATGATGCTGATTTTAATGCAGATAGTAGTACTGGCAACAAGTATATTGATAGTGAGATTGGGAATGATCCGGCGTATTCGGCTTTGCTTTTGGAGGAGGATCTTCTTAATGACGAGGTGAATGAGAGTAATCCTTATGGGTATTATGATTTTCCTTTGAGTGAAGAGGATGAGGTTTATGGCGAGATTAGTAGCAGGGGTTATGATGGCTTAGAGGATAATGTTATTGTTAATGTAGAGGACAGCGGGGATATTGATTTGGAGAGTGTCAAGGGGATTGCTAGTGGTGTTATGCAGGAGGTTATTGACAATGTTATGCTGGATAGCGAGGGAGAGGTGTCTCAGGAGTTAGATGGGGATAGTGTTGTTGATAATATTAATGCTAGTGATAGTATTGATACTGGTGTAAGTAATGAGGGGGATATTGTTAGTGAGGATAAGGCTGAAAAGGTTGTAAATAGTGAGGAAGTGACCCACGATAGTGTCAATGTAAAAAATGGTGAAGATGAGGCAACGACTACTTTGGATGCGGAGGATATTTTTGCAAATCCAAGCAGTACTGGCAAGGATGATTTGACGCTCACGTTCGATAGCGACGATATTTTCCTCGGCGAGAAGGAGCCGAATATTATTAAGATTGATACGGCGAGGGATATTACGGATAGCGATTTTGAGGTTGTTTCGGACATTTTTCCTAGCGTGGATAGTGGAGCTCAGGCGAGTGAGATGGTTTCTAGTGAGGGGAAAGATGTGGGGATTGTGGCTCCAGAAGCTAGCAGTGATGTTGATGATGTAAATGTATCTAATGTACAGAGCGGTCCTCCTAAAGAGGAGATGGATGATTTCTTCTCTAGTACGGAAAAGGCTATTTTGAATGATAATTTGGAAGAGAAGAAGTTACCTGATATGGATAGCGCTTTGGAGGGAGAAGAGGACATTATTATTGACGAGGACGATATGACGAGACTTCCGAATGTTGGTAGTATTGGTTCGGTGAAGCCGACGAGTTCTTTTAGGGATATAGAGGAGAAGAAGAGCGAGATTGGGAATATGGAAGTGCCTACTAATGGGATAATGGACCAGAAGGAAGAGGTATTTAATTCTAGCGAATATATAGAGAAATAGAGATAATGGAAAGACCTGTAGGGGGTCTTTTCTTAATATGTAGGAATTTCTGAATATAGGGAAATATCGTATTTTTGTATATAAAGAACAGAATAGGGAATAGTGGGGGAGGAGGTAGATAATGGAGAAGAGGGTTAGGGGAATGCAGAAGAAATGTAGAAAAAGATTAGAAAATGTAAAAGAAATGTAGAAAAAAGGGGTAAAAATGTAGAAAAAAGAGTAAAATTATGTAAAAATGATGGTGATTTTCTACATTTTTGGTTAAAAGTTCTGCATTTATCTGCATTAATACTTTTATATCTAATTTTGTTATAGATTTCATAAGTATAATAAACTGGCTAAAAAAAAATAATAATGTCTACAAAAGGCTAAATATATGGTACAATATTATTGAATGGAGGGATATTGTGATAAAAAATAACGAAGAAATTATGGAAGTATTAAATGACCTTCTTAGTAATGAAGAAGGGGAGTGCGTGGAGTTTAAAAAAGCTGAAAATAATTTTGATATAGATAAATTAGGTAAATATTTTTCTGCACTTGGAAATGAAGCTAATTTAAGAAATAGACAATATGGCTGGATAGTATTTGGTATAGATGATAAAACTCATAATATAGTTAATACTAATTTTAGGTATGATAATAATTTTAATGAGGTAAAAAAGCAAATATCTGATAATACTACGGATGGTATATCTTTTATAGAAATATACACTCTAAATGTTAATTCTAAAAGGGTTATTTTGTTTCAAGTACCAGCAGCCGCCGGAAATCCTATTTGTTGGAAGGGAATTGCTTATAGCAGAATTGGTGAGTCATTAACACCATTATCACAGTACAAGGCTGAGCAAATTAGGGCAACAGCTAATTATGATTGGTCTAGGCAAGTTATTAGAGGTGCTAGTATTAATAATCTTGATAAAGATGCAATTAATTTTGCTCGTGAGCAATTTAAAAAGAAATATGAAGGAAGAGATATTGCAAATGAAATTGATAATATGTCTGATATTGAATTTTTAAATAAGGCGAAAGTTACGTTAAATGGTGAAATTACTTATGCAGCTATGATACTATTGGGTAAAAACGATGATGATTACCTTCTTAATGGTTATAATCCTAGAATTACTTGGAAGCTTTATGATGATTTTAATGTAATTGATTATGAGCATTTTGGTATTCCCTTAATTGTTACTTCTATTAAAGCAAAGGATAAAATTAGGAATTTAAGATATAGATATATGGTTAATGAAATTACTTTATTTCCTAATGAGGTTGATCAGTATGATAATTTTATATTAAGAGAACTTATAAATAATTGTATTGCTCATCAAAATTATAATTTAAAGGGTGCTATAAATATTGCAGAATATAAAGATAAATTGATTATTTCTAATGAGGGGAATTTTATACCTGGTACGATAGAAAATGTTTTGAAAGTTGGTTTTTCTTCTCCTTATTATAGAAATCAGTTTTTAGCCAATGCTATGGTTAATTTGAATATGATTGATACTGTTGGTAGTGGTATAAGAAGGGTATTTAATATTCAAAGAAATAAGTTTTTTCCACTTCCTGATTATGATTTGAGTAATCCTAATAGAGTTATAGTTACTTTATATGGAAAGGTTATAGATGAGAAATATACGAAGATACTTTGTGAGAAAACTAATCTTGATATAGAGAGTGTTATTCTTTTAGATAGGGTTCAAAAAAGGTATAGTATTACGAAGGAACAGTGTGATTATCTTAAAAGGGAAAATTTAATTGAGGGAAGGTATCCTAATGTATACATATCTTCTGATATTGCGAAAATAACGGATGAGAAGAGTAGATATATGGATACAAGAGGATTGGATAATTCTTATTATATGGATTATATATTTGAGTATATAAAGACATTTGGTAGTGCCGATAGGGATGAAATTAATAGATTGATTAAGCCTAAATTGCCTAAATCTTTGAGTAATACACAGGCAAATAATAAAATAAGGTATTTACTTGGAAAACTTAGAGACGATGGTAAAATTATTAACGTTGGTAATGATAGAAATTCTAAGTGGGTACTTGTTAATGATGAGAAGTAGTTAAGGCTACTTTTTTTCTATTATGTATATTATTTTTTAAAGTGTTAATTATAATAGTGGAATACCGAAAAATGGGACTTTTTTGTATATTTTGTTTAATAACTATGTAATATGGGTGTAAAGTATAGTAAAAATTTTATAAAAAAGTAATGAAAAGGTATTGCAATTTATGAAATATTTTGATATGATTATTAATGTAAAGGAGGATTATAAATAATGGAAAACAATGGAAGAGGCATCTTTTATGGTGTTATAGGTGTAGCAACTTTAATAGTAGCTATTATCGGAGCAACATTTGCATATTTCAGTGCTAGTGCTACTAACGATAGTGATGTTACTGGTACAACTGCTAATGGAGCTTCACTTGCTATAGCAATTAGCAAAGTATCTGCTACTGGAACTGAAAAGAATATGGTACCTATGCTTTCTACAGACCTTCAGAAAGGTGTAACTGGTGTTGAAGATAAAGGTGGTTCTTGTAAGGATGCCAACGGTAATACAGTTTGTGAAGTTTTCAAAGTAACAGTTACAAACGGAAGTGCTGATATCGGTCTTAACGTTAAAGGTACTATGAACTTAGCTAGTACTGCTAAAAATATGAAATGGCAAGTATTAACTGATGCTACAACAGTAAACAAAAGTGCAACTACTGTTAACCAAGGAACTGAAGGTACTATTACTGATAACCAAGCTTTAACAGCTAGTGGTACTCACGATTTCTATTTAGTAGTTTGGTTAGATGAAACTAACGCTGCTCAAGATGCTGATGATGCTGGTAAAACATTTACTGGTACTGTTACATTCAACGGTGTAAACAGTGATGGATCTGCATCTACTGGTATTACTGCTAAATTTAATAGCTAGTTAATAATTTACATTTTGTAAATATGATATAAAATGGATAGTTTGTACTATCTGTTTTTTTTGCTTGCATTTTTAGTTAAAATTTGGTATTATTAATGTATAGTAAAGATAGGAGAATAGATATGGGTAATAAATATTTTGGAATTGTTATTAGTATTCTTACTTTAATAGTGGCAATGATAGGGACAACATTTGCATATTTTAGTGCTACTTTAAAGGGAGATAATGATGTGGAAACGCAGGCTTTTAAGTTTTCACTTAATATGAGTGTTACACCAGAGTTTGGTGGTAAGGGTCTTATACCGATGGATGATGCGGATTTATCTAAAGCGTTTGCTAATAAGTGTGTAGATAATAGTGGTAATAGTGCTTGTACAGCATTTAGAATAAGCCTTGCTAATAATGGTGATGATCTTAATTTAACTGGTAATATGAATTTTAACAAGCAAGATGTTGTTAATATGAGTTATGCTATTATGGATAGTGATGGTAATATTTATAAAGAGGCTACTTCGACAGGTGATGGTAATAATTTATCTCTTGGTAATAGTTTTGACTTGAAAAAGGGAGAGGTTAGGGATTTTATTCTTGTTATTTGGCTTTCTAATTTGGATAAAGAACAGGATGAAGAGGATGCTAGTGGTAGTTTTAGTGCTAATATAACATATCAGGCTATAGATGGGTCTAAATTATCGGCTAATATAAATCAGGAATAGTTAATTATGAAAAAAGCGTGAAAACCTATTGCAATTTTCGCGTTTTTTTGATATTATTATTATAGTAAAGGAGGATAAGAAAGATGACAGAAAGAAAGGGTAGTGGAACATTTTTAATTATAGTTAGTGTTCTTACATTAATCGTAGCAATAGTAGGTGCAACATTTGCATACTTCACGGCCCAACTTAGTAATGATACTCCCGTTGAAGTACAAGCTTATAAGTTCTCTGCTGGTATGAGCGTTGAACAAGCAAGACCAACAGCTACTAAAACTGAAGAGGGTTATAAGGCTATGATACCGCTTGATGATGATAATATTATTAAGGCTGTTGATGAGGACTTAAATAACTGTGTTGATAAAAATGGTTACCTAGTTTGTAAAGCTTACAAAATTACTATTTCTAATACTGGTTCTGCTATGTCACTTACTGGTAAATTAACTGCTGAAAGTAATGGATTTACTAATTTGAAATATCAAATTTTAGATAGTAATTTACAGGCTATTAGTGGTTCAGATGCTGCTGCTATTACTGGTACAACTGATTCTAACTTCACATTTGAAGGTGGAAGTGATTCGTTTACAGTAGCAGAAGGTACACAAGAACTTGCTACGAAAGCTACTTATTACCTAGTTTTATGGTTAAGTAATACTGCTGGTGCAGCACAAGATGATGAACAAGAACAGTCTTTCAAAGGTAGTATAGTATTTAACTCTACTGCTGGTGGTGGACAACTTAAAGGCGATATTAACCTAGGTGCTTAAGACTTTAGAAATAGAGTCTTTTTCTTTGGGGAATAAAGGCTCTATTTTTTTATTATGGGTTTTTTATTGTATTCTAGGGGGAGAATGTTGTCTTTGGTAATGAGGCTATATATACTACTTATTTTTAGTTCGTAATCTAGTGTTTTAGATATGTTCTTTTTATAGCCAGTTATAATGGGGATGTCGATATTTTTTTTGAGGGTTTTTAAGTGTTTTTGCCCCTGTAGGGTAAATCCTAAAATTCTTATATAATCTACATTTATGTTATTTGCCATATCTTTGGTTAGGGATAGGAGGATGTGGGAGAGCATTCGGCTGAGGCGGTTGTAGGTGTAGCGTTTGGTTTTGATGTTTGTGATTAGGTCGGCCGTATTTTGGGAAGTTTGGAGGTTTTTAATTATTCGGTTTTCTAGGCCTTCGGTCACGTCAACGTATTTTGATAGGGTATCAGAGTTGGTAATGATGTTATATTTGAGATAGTTATATATGGTTTGGTCATCAATATTATTGATGTAGTTTTGGTTATAATTTGGGATGTAGGGGTGGATAGGAGTGTTATTTTTTAGCATTGTTCTTAGGTGGGTAGCACTGGTAATATTGTCTTTTATATCAGTACCATTATAGGATGTGGTTCTTTTTATATTAAGGGGAGTAATGGTATTATTTAGGTATTTTAGGTAAGAGACGGCGAGGAGGTCATTGGGAGAAGTAATGGTGTAGCCGAGGGTGTTTTTGATTACTTTGCTTAGGGCAGTTGGGTAGTTAAGACCAACATCTATATTCTTTTTTACTTCTTTATCAAAACTTTCTGTTTTTTGGAGGTCGGCTACTTTTTTTAATTTGGACAGGTCTTCTTCTTCAGTACCGAAGGCAAGAACGTCGATATTTAATTTATTTAGTATGGTTACTGCTCCTTTGGCAAAGATATCGGCTGATTGCATTGCGAATATAGATGGGAGTTCAATAACGATGTCGATGTTGTTGTCTAGGCATATTTTGGTTTTGTTATATTTGTTTATTAGGGATAATTCACCTCTTTGGGTTACGGTTGGAGATATGACAGCAATGAGAGTACTATCTGGGTATAGTTCTTTTATTTTATTTATTTGATATAAGTGTCCATTATGGAAGGGGTTATATTCAGCTATGAGGCCAATTGTTTTCATATTAATCACCAAGGTTATTATATTATAAAGGAGAAAAAAATGCAAATGGGGAATATTATTGGTCAGGATAAAATTATAAATTTTTTTCAAAATCGTTTTAATGCTATATAAAATAAG
>SAMEA104315424__coassemble_957_pt1 | contig 15465 bp, 15 predicted proteins | sample SAMEA104315424__metabat2_high_PE_039 | metagenome-assembled genome bin SAMEA104315424 (sample SAMEA104315424) | gut metagenome | biome: Monkey gut; feature: monkey-associated habitat; material: faeces | place: China | collected 2013
TATAGTAGCTACGCTACTTAATGTACCTGTCGGTACAATCCCCCCCCCCGAACGTTTGTTCGCATTTATAAATATCCTTTACTATCTCTATATAGTTATTTATACTGCTTTTCATAATGAGCTTGCACCTCTCTTTCTACCTCATACCTAAATTTTACCAACTTTTTATATTTTTTGCAATACTTTTATTAATATTTTATAAATAAAAAGGAAAAATTAGCGAAAGTAGTCCTAACTACTACCCAATTTTTCCTAATACAATAGTACTATATAAAATGTAGTATGTCAATATTATAAATTTACTTTTTGAAGAAATTGCCGCCTACTTTGCATTAAATATTTATTGCCATCTTGAATTTTTTACGCTGTGGCGTAATTTTTTCTTGTTTTTACTATTTTTTTACGCTTAAACATAATTACAACCTATTATAAAACACCCACTATTTCTGAGGAGTGCATTGTAATATTATAACTAATCATCTCCTAAAAAATAATTAGCAAGTTTTTCATAATTATCCTGACTATTCAAACAAGTATCTATCAAATAACCTTTTTCATTACTATTTTGATATTCCTTAATACCACGGATGTAAAAATCCTTATTTCTATCTTCAATAAAGAATGGCATTATATCATTATACAAACATTCTCTAAACATTATCATTCTTCCTACTCGGCCATTTCCATCCTGAAAAGGATGTATCTTCTCAAAACGAACGTGAAACTCAATTATATCTTCAATACTCTTTTTATCGATAGTATCATACCACTCTAATAGTTCTTTCATATCATTTGCAACATTACTAGGCAAAGACGTCGTAATATTACCAACAAAGTTCTTTATAGATTTATATTCTCCAAGCTTAAACCACTCTTTTTCACTATCAGTCAAAGTTCCAGTCTTTAAAATATAATGAAACTTTTTTATCATATCCTCTGATAATTTCTCATTAATACTATCTAACATATACTTAAATAAAGTAAAATGATTTTTTGTTTCTATCGCATCCTTCAAAACAATAACTTTGTCCCTATTTGCTAATATTGTCCCCGTATCATAAATACTTGCTGTTTCTTCTAATGTTATAGTAGAACCCTCTATATAATTTGTGTTATAAGCAAAATCAAGTTGTGTTCTATGATAAATATTACCAGATAAATCAATATTTTTTTGCTCAATTAAAGCCTTTTTTATTTTACTAACTTCCAACTTTTTACACCCTTTCCAAACATTCTAATTCTTTAAACAGCCAATAGGCACAACCAATACTCCATCAGGTCTCCTAAAAGCATAACTCCCAATTGCTGTTACTATCATTAAGAAAGAAGGATTATTCATTCTATCCGTATCTATCTTATCTCTTAACCTAAGCAAGTTAGAAGCCCCCTCCCCAATTAACTTATCACCACCAAGCTTAATTTCAATTAACCCATAAGAACCATTTCTAAGATGTACAACACAATCACATTCCAAATCCGTAGCATCTCTATAATGATATATTTCACCATTAATACTTTCAGCATATACCCTTAAATCCCTTATACATAAATTCTCAAATACAAACCCAAACGTATTCAAATCATTAAGCAAATCATCCGGACCAAGTCCAAGAGAAGTAGTTACAATCGAAGGGTCTACAAAATACCTTGTATTAGAAGTTCTAATAGCACTTTTACTTCTTAAATTAGGGTTCCAAGAACTAACATCCTCAATAACAAAAATTTTCTTCAAATCATTTATATAAGAATAAACCGTATCCTCATCTAATGTTTCTATATCACTACCAATTACATCTCTTCTAATCGTTTCATAAGATGCTTGTGTACCAACATTTCTAGCATAACTTCTAAGTATTCTTCTTGTTCTATCAGCATTTCTTTGTACTCCACTAGCTCTCGAAATATCACTCTTAACAACTCCGTCTATATAATCATAAGCCTGATTAAGAGCAATATCCTTATCCATATAAAGACTACGAGGCCAGCCCCCACGACAACATAAATAACTAATATCACTCAAAGATAACTCATTTACACCACTTACATTATTATTATTAAACACTTCTTTCAAACTAACTGCCCCATTACTTTCTCCACTTTCATATAAAGTCATTGGTCGCATAGTAAGAAAAGAAAATCTCCCCGTCCCTGAGTGTACTATTTCTTTTGTATCAGCTGGCACAGCTGACCCAGTCAAAATAAACTGCCCCTCTGCATTTCTATGGTCTACTTCAAACCTAATAGCATCCCATAGTTTGGGAGCCTCTTGCCACTCATCAATAAGTCTAGGAACTTCACCTTTAAGAAGTATACTAGGTTCTAAATCTGCTGCTAATTCATTTTGCTTTCTTATTACAGGATTATCCATATATAAAACACTTTTTGCCTGCATTTCTGCCGTCGTAGTTTTACCACACCACTTTGCACCTTCTATTAAAACAGCTCCCTTTCCTTTTAATTTTATAGTAAGTATATCATCTACAATTCTCTTTTTATAATCTTTCATAACCATTTCACAACCTTTCTTCACATTAAAGATTATACACCATATTTTACATAAAATCAATATTATTCCAGCATTTGTAGTATTTTTATTCCGGTATTTGTAGCATTTTTATTCCGGTATTTGTAATATCCCCCAATTCTAGTAAAACACAATTTTTGTATACAATCCCAATTTTTATGTTATACTTAAATATAGAAGGAGGAATAAAAATGGGAAATAATATGTTTTCATCAGCTATAATATTCTCTATTATAACTACCATTATAGTAGCTTTTATCTTTATTTTTGCCATATACAAAATTATTAAGACTGTAATAAGTAATAATAACTCACCCGTGGAAACAAGAAAAGCTAAGGTAATTTCCAAAAGAACAGATATCAGTAGTATCGGAGGATATCAAAATAATAGCATTAATACCTATGGAAGAGTTAATAACACCAGTTTTAACACAATGGGCCCCAATAATATTAATACTTACTACTACGCAACCTTTGAATTTGACAACAAAGAAAGAAAAGAATTCAATATTGGACAAGCCAAATATGGCCTACTTGCTGAAGGCGACGAAGGAATGCTCACCTATCAAGGAACTAGATTTAAGTCCTTTGATAGAAATATATAATATATAATAAGAAAGGAGAATAATACAATGGAAAGTATAATGATTATTGCCTTTATAGTACTATTCGTTTTAGCATTTATATTTATTATCATTAATATGCTTACAGCTCCCCGCTTACCTAAAATAGATAGAAATGCCCCCATAGATACTGTAAAAGCCAAAGTTATCACCAAAAGAACGGACGTATCTGGCTCTCACTTCCATGACGATAGCCTAAATATGATTAATACCCATTATTATGTCACTTTTGAACTATACAATAAAGAAAGAAAAGAGTTCATCGTTGATAGCAATGACTACGGATTACTCATAGAAGGCGACGAAGGAATGCTAACCTATCAAGGAATTATATTTAAGTCCTTTGACAGACAAAAATAAAGGAGACACCCCTCCTTTTTATATATACCTTAGTTCAAGTAAAACACATAAATATTAATAATACTCGCAAACACTAACCAAAACAAATACGGCACATTAATAATACCAGCCCATTTATTAACCCGATAAAAGAAATATATCATAAGTACCGTTATCCCAATGAGTACAACCAACCAAATATAAGCGAACAAAAACCATTTAAGATTAAAGAACCACACTACCCATAAATAATTAAAAGCCAGATTAACAAAATAAAGACCAATACTCCTCTTCCTATCCCTGCTCTCCTTGCTCCGTAAAATCAAATAAAAACTAATTCCCAAAAGCGTATAAAGCACTATCCAAACCACAATAAATACAAAGCTAGGCGGCACAAATACCGGCTGAGCCACTCCACTAAAACTACTCGGCCTACTAATAAGCCCAAAAATAAAACCCAAAATATTCGTAAATAAAATACTACCCACTAAAAGTTTCCTGTTCAAAACCATTCACCTCTAGTAAGTAGTATTCCCATTACTGCCATTTTATGCACATATCCCGAAACTTGCACCCCTCGCACTCCGGCTTCACGCTCTTACAATGATATCTCCCAAACAGAACCAACTGCTTATGAACCCGTATCCACTTGTCCCGCGGAAAAATCCCCATAAGCCTCTGCTCAATCTCACGAACATCCGCTCCCTCCGCACAAAGCCCCAGCCTCTTACTAACTCGCTCAATATGCGTATCCACGGGCATCGCCGGCACTCCGTAAATCTCGCCCAAAACCACGTTGCAACTCTTCCGACCAATTCCAGACAAACTTTCTAAAAATACCCTATCGGGCCTCATACCACCATTTTCAACCAATTTCCTAGCTATATCCTTAATATACAAGCTCTTTTTCCGGTACGACCCACAAGGACGAATAATCTCCTCAATATCCTTCACATCCGCCCTATCAAAATCCTCCAAGCTCCTATACTTATCAAATAAAACTCCAGTTACCATATTGACCCTCTTATCCGTACACTGGGCACTAAGCATAACCGCAATTAAAAGTTCATAATCTTTACTATACCTAAGTTCACAGACCGGATTAGGAATAACCTCGTCCAATCTCTCCATTACATAAATGCCCCTATTCATCATCTAACCAATTATAATCAAAGACCTCGCTATTACCCGTTTTCTTCTTCTTATACCTTTCTCTCGCTCTCTCAATATCCCGCAAACTCTTGTATCCCCGTTTCTTCCAATCCAGCACAATCTTCTCAACGTACCTAAGATTACTCACTCCATTATATGTAGCTTCCCGTAGAGCCTCCCGCACCAAATCAACCGGCGTATTATCACTCACCCAGCCCTTGATAATCTCATATTCCATCGGCGAAAGGGTTCTCCCAAACTCCTGTTCAAACATCGAAAAAAGGTCCTTCCCCTCTTCTTTTTTAACATTTACCCTATGGGATCCACCTAAAAGAATAGCTCTCATTTTCTCATAAAACAAGTCCGTACTAATAAACTCCTCCATCTTCTTGCTACTACCATTCTTTTCCACAACTATCGCTAAAATGCTCTTCGAAATAAGCCCATTAATAACCTCTAAAACCCTTATCCGATTAATACCCGTTCCCTCGGAAATCATATCCGGATCATACAAAACCCGCGGACCCATATTAATAATAAAGATAAGAACCACTACCTCATCACCCGTTATACCAAGCTTACCCATATTCCTAAAAACACTACTCGGAATAAAAAACATCTTATCTCTAAGAAGTTCCATATATCTCTCTTCCATATTCCTAACTACCTCCCTACTTCTAAACTCTTAACCATTTCACCACTCTTTACATCATAATAACTATACTTAAGACCACTCTCCACTTCCTCATTCTTAACAAACATAGCCATATCGTCCATATAAATAATCTTACTACTAAGAGCATCCGGTGCCAAATCCTCATTATTATATGCCGTAACTTCCTTGTACTTCTTATTAAGAACCACTACCTTGCTATCCGTTCCCACAATATAATAATCATTGTACCTATTTATACTAACAATGTCCTTGTAGTCACTAATCCCCTTGTAATTCTCACTAATACTCTTCTTCATATTCCTAATATAACTATCATTCTTAATAACAATCCTAAAAATAAGCACCATTACCAAAATAAACCCCACAAGACCAATAAAAATAACCCTTTTCATTAATTTTCCCCTCTTATCATTTATACAATATATAAATATATCTTATCTCTATATACATATATATTTTCTTTATATACATATATATTTTCCTTATATACATATATATATATTTTTTCTCTATATACAGAAAAAGCACCCTACAGTGCCTTAACTATTTAATCTCATCAATATACTTTTTAAGTTGCTTAGCATTCTTTTCAAATATAATCTTAAGCTGGTCATCAATTTCCACAACCCCTTTAGCACCTAGTTTAAGTATACCGTCCTTATTAGCTTTCGACACATCCTTAAGCGTTACCTTAAATCTTGACATCTGCACTTCCGTATCAACAATGTTGTCGACCCCACCAAGTAATTCCACAAGTTTATTAAATTCTAAGCCCAAATCCTTACGATTACTCTTAACAAGAGCAAAAGCAATGATAAGAAGCACTACTACAATAATCACATACTGAATAGCCTGCATTAACTATTTCACCTCTTTCGTCTTTACACTATAATTATACTATAAATTTCTTTTTTCTACAAGACTATTGCTATAAAAAACAAAAAATGGTATAATAGTGGGGACAAATAAACGACAAAAAAGGTGGTAATATGAAAAAAAATAATAAGAAGAAAACCAAGAAGGAGCAAAAGACAAGAGCCAGATTAAACAAACAACGCGTCTTCTGTGCCATATCAATTGGCCTCACTATCGGCTGTGCCATTTTCTATGGAACTAGAGCCGTATCCCTCTATTTAGATACCAAAAAAGATAAAACCAGCGATGCAACCCTTGCAACAACCCTCAAAAAAGACAATATAAGTAAAGATAACTTCAAAAATATAAATGGCACCTACTACTTTACCGATAAGGACGCCAACAACTACGTCGAATACTCCGGACTAAACTGGCGAATAGTAAAAGTAAATGCCGATAGCACCGTAACCCTAATTAGTGAAGATGTCCTAACCGACCTTGCCTTCGGTAAAGATACCGAGTATGACACTTCCTATATAAATAAGTGGCTAAACAAAGAAGGAGACACCAAATATACCGGTATCCTCGAAACCCTTCTAAATGACAAAGACACCTATCTAACAAACGTAACCACTTGCATAGATGTAGTCGACAATCCCACTAACGAGACCTGCGAAAACAAATACACTGACAAATTAATCGGCTCCCTCGACATCACTGACTATATCAATACCGGTGCCGATAAAGGCTTCACTTCCAATGACCAAACCTTCTACCTAAGTAACACTAATGCTGATGGAGAAATCTGGTACGTAAGTAGTGAAAATAAAGTCGGAACTTCGGATGGCGAAGACATATACGGCCTAAAAGCCACTATCAATCTCAAAAATAATGTCGAATTAACAGGCGGAAAAGGTACCGAAAACGACCCATACAAAATCGAAAAAGAGGCCGGAATGCTCGGTGCCTACGTAAATCTGGATGGAGACACCTGGAGGGCCATTAACTATGACGATAAAACCGTAACCCTTGTTTTGGAAAGTACGCTAAGCGACCAGCAACCATTCGCATCCGCTGGCTATAAATATGACGATAGCAAATACGGCTCTGCGGCCTACTACCTAAATACGACTTATCTAAATAAACTAAGCTATAAGGACATCATCAACGAAACCACCTACTCGAACGGATACTACGGAAGCGATAACGACTATAACTATATCGATACCCTCACGGGCAAAATCAAAACTAAGGTCGCTCTCCCATCCATCGGTGATATAATGTTTAAAAGCGATAATGACTATGCAACAATGACCGGTGTGGGCAAGAACGCTAACCTTATATATATAGCCGGAACTAGCGGTGAATACTATACCGATAATTCCAAGAAAGAAAACAACCTCCTACCTGTAATAAATATAGATAGAGACAACTTAACAAGCGGCAAAGGAACTAAGGATAGCCCTTACGAAAGGAAGTAATTATGAAAAAAAATACCAGTACCAAAAACAAAAGAACGAAAAAGAAGCAAAGAAAAATATATAAACTAACAATATTTTGTATCTTTCTAGACATATTCGTTGTAACTTGCTTTTTCCTAGCCTACGGCCCTTATGACAAATTAAGAAACCTATACATAACAACGGCAATGAAAACAATGAACCACCAATACTTCGCAAAAATATTCTATAGTGATAAAACTATAGAGAAAGTTATGAATAGTAACTATCTAATCAAAATAAACGATAAAGTAAACTTAGACAATATCGTTATCAATACCAAAGATACAGGGCACTACAAAAATAAATATGAAGAACAAATATTAAAAAGAGAGAACAAAAATGATACCTATAAATTAATAAATACCAAAGTTGGTAGTGCTAATGCCTACTTAGTGGCAATATATGAACCTAAGAAAGTAAGACTAGTAGCTAAAGAAACTCTCGGTACCGAAAAAGGAGAACAGTTAAAAAGCATCTGTAAAAGATATGGAGCCGAAGTATGTATAAATGGCGGGGGCTTCGTCGACTACGGATACGGCTCCGGTATTCCTCTCGGATATGTTATTGAAGATGGAGAGATAACTTGGTCTGACGGAGACAGTTCCACTACTACTGGCGAGATAATAGGACTTACTAAGGAAGGAAAATTAATGCTCCTAGATGGAACTGGAGAGGAAGCCCTAGAGGCAGGTATTGTCCACGGACTAGAGTTTGGACCATTCCTAATTGTAAATGGCAAACCTATCGAAATCGTTGGAGACCCGTGGGGTAAAGCTCCCAGAGTATCTATCGCCCAAAGAAAGGACGGCATAATCCTCTTCCTCGTTATTGACGGTGAAAACTATATATCAGGAGCTGGCCTCCAAGATGTTGTCGATACCCTCGTACAATATGGAGCCTACAATGCTGCTAACCTCGATGGCGGTACTTCCTCTTCCCTCGTCATTAACGGCGAACTTGTTAATAACCCACCGAAAGCCAAAAGTTATGGCGGCCGCTTCGTTGTAACTGGATGGGGCTTGGTGCCTTAATAAATAAGGTAAAAGGCCCTATCGGGGATAGGTATTAGGATGATAACTAAGATAAAGATGTAATAAATTATAAATAAATATTAAAAGAAAAATAACCATTATATATGTTATTATTTAACACTATAATGGTTTTTCAATATAAATTATTAAATCAAAAATTGATTTTTATCCAAATAAAGAAAGTAAAACGGTATTCTTTAGTTCAACCAATATCCTTCTGATACAAGTTAGATGTTCACCCATTGATGTGATTATTTAAAATAATTACTTTAAGAAGGCGATTTCTGTGGTAATAAATTGCTATGGAAAGGGGGTTCAAGTTGGAACTCTTGGTGCTTGCACTAATAATAGTATTGTATACTGTTATCGCTATAAAAGAAAGCGATTAGTGCAAAAAACACCTACTAACTTTACGTAGCAGGTGTTCCAAACCATAATCACATCAAAGAGTAACACCTGACAACAATTATCAGAGATAACTCTTTTTCAATGCACTTTAATTTTACCACACATTACCTTACTTTGTCAATTTTTCGGTATACATTTAATACATTTTTTTATAATTTTACTATTTTTATTTAATTTCAATAATTTTCTTTACCAGTTTCCCAACATTTGTCCCCAAATTATTCTTTAATCCCTCGATACTCTCCTCATAATTCTTTTCCCTTTCTATTGCATCAACTATTCTAGGTTCTAGCTCCTCAAAAGAATAAGACTTCTTATTATATTTAAATATTTCATTCAATCTCTTTTCTAAATATCTCCGTTTCCCAACCTTAGGATTAGCATATAACAATTCCCTATCCTCATTCTCAATTTCTGGAAAATGTAAAAATAACCAAAATTCAAAATTAGGATTACTAACAAAAAGATTAACATCATTACTTTCACAAAAACTTCTCACCCTATCGTACTGCTCTGGAAAGAAACTACCCTCATCTCTATCAATAACAATATTCAAAGTATCAGTAACCTTAGAATATGTAACATCTTGAGCTTCAAAATATTTAATAAAGTTAACAGCCACATCCTCATAAACCTCCGCTTTAAATAATTCCATAAATAAATCATTTAAATTCTCATACTTAACTCTACAATGGTCATTAGGATACATTGCCGAAAGTTTTTCAAACGTATTAATCAAATCAATTTTATTAGGATTTTCGTGATCCCAATTTTTAATTTTTCTTTTCAATTCCTTAATAGTAACTTCACTAGAATTATTCTCTATAAACGTTTTCAATAAATCAACAATAGCCGTTGGATTACTTCTCCCCAAATCCACATAATCCCTCAATATATTAATAATAGTTACATTATCAGAAATAATAGATTGATTTAATTTTTCAAAATATTGCGGCTCTGTTGCCACACCCTCCGAAGCAATAAAAAATTTAGGTTTATACATTATAGCCTCAGACTCACGCTCTCTTGCAAAATTAGTCTTAATTCTCATAATCTACATCAATATTGGCTATTGCACCAAATCTTCCTTCCAAATATGCCTTATCAATCTTTTTATCAAATCTAGCTACATCCTTAAATTTCTCCAAAGAATATAACTTAGTTTCTCCAACTTCGTTTTTTTCCGCAAACCAAATCTCATCTCTTCTAATCAAACTAAAATCAAGTGTTTTAAGCTCGTGAGTAGTAACTATTAACTGACTGCTAGTATCCATTTTCAAAAACAACTTCAATAATCCCGTTGCTAAAATAGGATGTAAACTACTATCAAGTTCATCTATCAAAAACAATTTATTATCTGTAAGTAATATATCCACAAGTTCCAAAATCCTTATCGTACCATCAGACTCATCATAAGCACCAAAGGTATTATCACAACCACTATGTTTAAACTTCAAACTTTGAACAATTATCTCATCATTTACTCCCCTTTTTAAAGTATACAAATCATTTTCAATTCTTAAAGTACAACAAGCATTATTATACTTATTAGTAATAATATCAAAATCACTCATTATCTTTCCAAAATCCATTGGAGTTAACTTACTTTTTATACTATTAATATCATAATCCTCTGTAATAATATCACTTATATTAATATCCAAAGCCTTTAATATTTTTAATATTTTCCCCTTCTTCTTAATATAATCAATATCCAATAACTTATGTGTTGTAGGTCTAATAACAATAGTATCAAACATTAGAAATTTAAAAACATTCCTAATATCATCAAAATAACTATCCCTATTATTAGACATTACAAGTCTCCGTGTCATTTCCTTAATAAATAACTCATTAGAATTATTTTTCATTTCCTTTAAACAAATATCAAAATAATCATTTTTCTTTTTCAAATCACTATTATAAGTATTTTTTACTATATCTCTCTCAAATATAACCTTTTCCGTTTGCCTTGTCATATCAATTAACCATTCGGAAACAATTTTTTGCTTATTAATATTAATTTCAAATCCATAAGAATAAAGCTTATCTCCTAAAGATATCTCATATTCAAAATAAGAATTATCATTAATACCAGAATTATTACCTCTAAAATATTGATTATTAATTACCGACATAATTCCATTATTAATAATATTTTGTACTAATCCCATAGCAAATATTAAATTAGATTTTCCCGAACCATTGGCTCCAAACATTCCCGAAAACTTTAAAATTTTATGCTTATTAGTTTCTACAATATGATTTTCATTATTTCTAACTTTTCCAGCCAACATCGAAAAATATTGTAAATCATTAAATGATCTAAAATTCTTTACTTTAAAACCAATTAACATAATAATCTCCTCCTATCACAATCTAATTATATTACATTTTTTCACATTTGTGAAGTATTTTTTATACATTTTTATCAAAAACACACCATTTTATACGATTTTTTCACATTATACACCCATATCCATAAAAAAAGGCCCTACACAAACGATAGGCACCCCCTTCACTTTCCTACTCCCCCTAATTCGAGGCCACTTCTCTCTTAACATCCTTGCCGCCTTTCCCTTCTTCGCTCACACTCTCCATTTCATCACTATTCTCTCCTCTCTCTTCTCCTCTATTTTCATCATTTCTAGGAAAACCACTCTCCATCATCTCCTCAATTACCCCCTCCATTCTCTCACTAACCAACCTCTTCACTTTTCTTGCTCCATACTCCTCAAATCCACTATCCTTAACTATCCCCATAACAAACTCCTCATCCATAAACCTCTCCCTGTACTTCTCTAACCACCTACACTCTCGCCCTACTACATCTATCTCCCTTTTCACAATCTCTGCAACATCCCCCTCTTCCAATCTATCAAAACAAATAACCCTATCAATCCTATTCATAAACGCATCCCCAAAAACTCTCCTAAGCTCGCTATCACAATCAGCCGCCCTTTCCTCTTCACCACCAAAACCAACCTTCCCCTTCTCATACCCCACATTAGTAGTCATCACAATCAAATTATCAATCCGCACCAACTCTCCCTTGCCGTCCCGAATAAAACCCTCATCCATTATCTGATAAAAAAGCCCCATAACACTCCGGTGAGCCTTATCCACCTCATCAAGCAAAATCACCCCACTCGGCATATTCCTAATTCTCTCAACTACACTGCCCGTATCCTCGTACCCAACATACCCAGGATTACTCCCAATTACCTTGCTCACACTGCTACTATCGCTGAACTCACTCATATCAACCCTAATAACATTATCCCCGTCACCAATTCCTAGCATCTTTCCCAAAATCTTTCCAGCCATTGTTTTGCCCACACCTACCGGCCCCGCAAACAAGTAAACACCCCTTCTCTTGCCGAGACCATAAAATCTGCTCCAAACAATACCACTAAGAGCCCGTTTCACTCTATCACTGCCCACAAAACACTTCCCAATCTCTCTCATAATCCCTTGCATACTCTCATTCTTACTCATATCACTATCCCGATTACTAATATCCATATCCTTATTATTAATATCTACATCCCTATCCACATAAATCCGCACTCCACTAATCCCCTCTACCACATCCAAAACATCCCCTCTCGACACCACATTCCGGCCCCTCTTTCCCGCAAGAGTTAGAGCATCCACCTCTTCCAAAAGCCTCTTCTCCTCTCGTAGCATCGCATAAGCCTCTTCCAACCTATTCTCCAAAATACTAGAGTTTTTATCCCGTCTCACCAAATTAATCCGCCCCCTAAGTTCCGATATAACCTTACGCTTCTCATCCCCCCTCGTACTAACCATCGCACATACCTCATCCAAAACATCAATAGCCTTATCCGGAAAATACCTCCCCACTATGTACCTATCCGCATATTCCACAATATCATCAAGTACCCCATCACTAAGAACCACATTATGATACCTCTCATAAATATCCCGAAGCCCGCCAATAATCTCCCTCGTCTCTACCTTGCTAGGCTCCTTAACACTAACAACCTGAAACCTCCTATCAAGAGCACTATCTGCCCTAATACTCTTCTTGTACTCACCCACTGTCGTCGCCCCAATACACACAAACTTCCCTCTTGCTAGTGCCGGCTTCAAAATATTAGAAGCATCTATCGCCCCCTCAGCTCCTCCGGCTCCCACTAACGTATGCACCTCATCAATAAATAAAACAATATCATCCTCTTCCTCAACTTCCCGAATAAGCTTCCTCATCCGGTCCTCAAACTCACCCCGATACTTCGTACCCGCTACTAAGTTAGCCATTGAAATAGAAATAATCCTCTTACCAAGTAACCTATCCGGCACCATCTCAAACTCTATCCGCCTTGCCACTTCCTCAACAATAGCACTCTTACCAACTCCAGCCTCGCCAACAAGGACCGGATTGTTCTTACTCCTCCTACATAAAATCTCCATAACTCTCGTAACTTCCCTATCCCTGCCAATAACAGGGTCTAGCTTCCCATCCCGAGCCATATCATTAAGACAAACACCAAACTCCGTAACCATTAACTTCTTCTTACTCTTACCCCTACTCAAACTATGAAATTCCGTATACAAATTACCAATATCAACGCCCATATTAACAAGACACCTAATACCCGTGCCCTCACCAATTTCAAGTAAACTACTAACCAAGTTCCTAACCGAAATCTCCGCAAGTCCACTTTCCCGAGCCATATAACAACTACTCTCAATAACCCTCCTAAGAAGGGGCGTGTAAATAAAATTATCAACCTCACTATCCCCCGCCGGAACCATCTCCAGAACCACTTTCCTGTATCCCTCATAACTAAGATTGTACTCAAAAAGCCTCTCCCTAATCTCATTATCCACCCTGAGAATACTCAAAATAAGATGCTCCGTCCCAATATACGGGTGCTTAAGCCCCAGCATCTCCTCCTTAGCTCCATTTAATACATTCTGTGCTTCCTCACTAAAATTACTCATCATAACCATCCCTCCTTATTATTATTCTATGATAATAATGCTCTATTACGAGAAATAATATACAATAAATTAATACTATTTTTTTATGTTAGGCCCTATCGGGGGTATATAAATAGATTTATATTGATAAAATAGAATACATATTATAAATGTATTCTATTTTAATAAATAGGGATTGGTCTCACTTCCATCTCCATCTACTATACTAGTAGTAGAGGTAAGGTAGAAGACTGGGGAAACCAAGCCGGGCCCATCGCTGATGTTGAAGTCGTCGACGAAGCCAGAGGAATTGACACCCCACACGCAGTCGGAAGTGAGCGAACCCGGTGACATTAACCACTGCCAATTACTTGGATTATAGAGCCAATCCTTATTCGTACAACTACTATTATAACTACTCAAATTAGTACCAGTTGCACAACTATTTCCAGCCGCATAACCATAATCAGTTGGATACATTAACCCCACATAACCATCCCAATATAAAGGTCTACCAGTATCATATCTATTTGTTCCTCTTTCGTACCCATACATTGCAGTTGTTTTAACAATAGTAGTATTGTATCCTCCTAAATAATATCTACTAGTATTAACCATACTTTTGGCTGTTGCCGTTAAACCATAATTAACATAAGTATTAGTACCACTCCACCAATCTCCACTATTTAAGAGTGGCATTAATCTAGCTCCTCTACTTAAACTATTACTATAATTTCCATTAGTAGGTGTTGCCCATATATTATTACTATTGCTATCCCAAGCATAAGTTGTCGTACTTCCGTTTGTTAATGATGTTGCCTTTATTACCTTAATTAAATTTTCACCAGCATTTTCTTCATAAATACTTCCTATTATTCTATATAAACTTCTATCTGGACAAGTACTCTGTCCTTCCTTATCTAAACATATATAGTTATTAGGATTAGCACCATAATACCTATAATCAGTTACAGCTGGTATTTCTGCACCTGTGGCACTACTACCACTAGTGATAGCACTATGAGTTACTTTATATACACCACTTCCATCATCACCAGTAGTACCATCATCCAAAGTTTCTATAATACTTGTTGCTGGTATTTTTTTCTCTGGTACCAATGTCTGCCCACTTTCCAGTAGCAACTCTCCCCCATTAACATATCCAGCCACTGAACCTATCTTAACCGTAACTGCACTATCACTAGTATTAATTACTTCTATATTTAAAGTAACATTTCCCTCTTTATCTACTTTACCTGTACTTTCTCCCATACTTTTAGAAGTATATTCTATACTAAAGCCATCTGGTTTAGTACTAGGACTTACCATTTCATAATATATACTATAACTTATCTTGGCTGGATTAGGATTACCTAATACTACATCATAGTACTTAGTTTCCTCA
>SAMEA104315424__coassemble_982_pt1 | contig 15169 bp, 14 predicted proteins | sample SAMEA104315424__metabat2_high_PE_039 | metagenome-assembled genome bin SAMEA104315424 (sample SAMEA104315424) | gut metagenome | biome: Monkey gut; feature: monkey-associated habitat; material: faeces | place: China | collected 2013
CCTAAGAGAATTCTTAGTGCTTAACCTTTTCAGTTAAGAACGTTCCGCACTTTAGTTCATATTATATCACAAATTCTAAAGTTGTAAAGGGGTTTTTACTATTTTTTTATCTTCTTTGCCCTACAGGGGTGCTAGTAGGTTGATGTCCGCTTTCATTTCCAGCCATCTTATTAAAAATTTCACGATATGTACGTTCAAAATTACTTTGTACTCTATCATCTTCTTTAAATAATGGCTCTTTTTTTTGCGGAATTACAAAAGGATTAGTAAAAGAAATATTTTCCTCATTCTTCTTTTCTACCTTTTCTTTTTCTTCCAAACCAGAATAAAGCAAATCTGGTCCTTCATCATAATGGTACTCCTCTTTTTTAGGCAATAAACTATCTAATAATAAAGCATCCTTCTCTATATTATCAAAGGTAATACCAAGTAATACCTTTACTTTATCATCAGGTAACGTTGGTAAAATTGTAAGTGCTTGTGTACAGATTTTTAAATTCTGCACCATTTCTTCAGCAGTTTTTCCCTCATTAGCCCTATATAATTTAAGATTTAACTCATTGGCAATAGCCTGTTTTTCCTCTTCCCTTTGTATTGCAGGAATTTTACTATACATTGTATCCAAAATAGGCTGTACTTCATTAAGACTACTCGCCTTATCTATAGCTTCTTCTGCAATGTTCAAAACTTCTGCTATTTTTTTACTACCTTTATTAACTTCCCTAAGTTTATTTATAGAATTATGTACCTTTTCTTTCTTGACTTTTAAATCTTTTATCTCATCTATCTTCTTATTAATTTTATCAGTAAAGCCATATATCATCATTTGCATTTGATTATCATACATAGTTTTGTTATTCTTATATGATATATTTTTTCTTATAGAAAGACAATTATCTATAATTTTTTGTTTTTCATCATTTATTTGCGGAAGAGCCTCTTTAAAATTAGGAACATTTACAAATCTATCAAGTTGCATATTTAATTTCTGTTCTATATCTTCAATGTAAGCACCCTCCTGTCTCTTATCATCAGAAATAAATTCCTGTCTAACTTTTACAAGTAGTTCATTAGTAGTTTTTAAAGATAAAGCATATTCACTTTTAGGAGAAATCTTATCCATAATTTGCTTTGACTTTTGATTAGCATAATCAGTTTTATTTTCCATAAAACTAAGATCTGACATATACATACTCTTTAAATATTTATCATATATTTCTTTAGCATATTCCTTAATCACAAAAGAACATTCTTCTTGGGCCTTTATGCACATTACCATAATTGTTGTTGGAGAGGCTGTCTTTTCATCCAATTTTTGTATCTGGCCTAAATATTTATCTATTATATCATTAACTCTCTTTTTATATGTTTCTATTATATTAGATATATTTGTAATGTCATAAAGTTCCATATTATTCATATTTAATCCATTTATTTCTGTAACACTATTATTTTCAAGTTTACTGTTACTAAGTAAACTTGTTACAAGGCCGTATGTTTCTTGAGTTTGATTTTTTTCATCGGCAATACCTTTTAATTTTTTTAAAAGTTTTTCATTGGCCTCATTATAAAGTTGAAATAAAGCTGTACCTTTATCATAAATATCCTTAGGAAGACCCGGCGTTTTATCAGGGTGATATGTATTGCAAGCAATACGGTACGCTTTTTTCAGACTATTTTCCGTATAATCTTCTGTAAGTCCAAACGGAGCTAACGTTTTTAGTGCCGCATCAATTGGTGTTTCCGTATTTTTCAATTTATTACACCTATCATATTCCATAATTATACTTTTAATTTTTTCATCCATTTGCTTTTCCTCCTCTACAATTATCTTTTTGCATACGCATCAAAATCAATAACATTATCTTTTACAGGTAATAATCCTTTTCTCTCTAAATATAACCTATGCACAAGTTCCACCATCAAATCCATATCTTCTTTTTGTTCATAATTCTTAGCCATTAAACGTCCCGAAATATCAATGACATTATCCTTATTATCTTTATTATTCTTATGATTAGGCAATTCTTCTTCCTTCAATTCAAAAACTTTAGAAATATCCTCCATTCCTAAGAAACCATATAATTGTGTGAATGAAACCTTATCTAAAAGTTTTTTATCAAACTCTAAATCCTGAAATTGAAGATTAGTAAGTCCAGCCGTACTTTCAAATGGACCAGAATTTGCTAGTTTAATAGCATCAAGTAATACTGTAATCCACTCCTGAGAATTATTACTATTATGTACCTTCTTAGAAGTTTCATATTTCATTATTATACTATCAATAAGTTCCTTTGTATTTTTAGGTCTAATTGTTACATAATTGACAATCATATTATATATAGTATCAATATTACTCTTGAGATTACTTATATTTATTTTTTGAATAGCATAATTAATAGCAGCAACAGCATCACTATTATCTCTGTTTTGACTTTGTAAATTAGTTAAATTATTAATTAACTTCTCTTTATATTTATCAATATTATTTTTGCTATTAACTTCTTTAATAGTTTTAGAAAAGTGTCCTAATATATCATTAATTTCTTTATCATATTCTTTTCTTTTATCGAAATAATCATACTTATTTATTATTTTTATACATCTTTCTCTAACCGCCGATGCAAGATTATCTATATTAATATGATTATTTTCTTTAAGTTTATCATTATTTGTTAAAGTACTCATTATTAAATGAACTTTTTTAGTAAGTTCTTCAATTAAGAAATCTTTATAAACGTCACCTTTAAGCTCTTTTTGTTCAAGCATTTTTCTCGCATTTTTTATAAACTCAATATTTTCAGGTTTATCTTTATGATTATTATAAAGTAAATTATAAGCAAATTCTAACTCTTCAGAAGTAAACCCCTCTTTTAAATTAAATAAATTTAGTGCATCTTCCCTTGTCATTAAAATGTCCTCCTCCTACTATACAATTATTATAACACAAAAGCACTTATAAAAAAAGATAAATTTTACAATTTAAAAAATATTGTCACAAATACACTTACAAATTCACAGTATATACGTCTTTACTTCAAAAAATATCAATTTTATAATATATTTATAAATAAAGGACATCTTCATTACCTTTGTGTTTTTCACCAATAAATAATTTAAGTAAGAGACACCAAAATTCCTATCTTACATAATACTATCATCAATATGTAACTTTCTCATAAAAAATTTTTTACTTATTTTTTTGCTCACCAAAAGAATAACTATTAATCTAAAAGCCAGATTTAAAGAAAAAAAGACTATTTTTCTTCTTTAACAGTCTTCTTAGTTTCTGATTTAGCTTTAGTTGCTGTTGTAGTAGTCTTTTTTGCAGGAGCTTTCTTAGTAGTAGAAGTAGTAGCTTTAGTTTCTTTCTTTTCCTTTACTACTTTTTCTTCCTTACTAGCTTTTTCTTCTTTAGTAACTTTTTCATTCTTTGTAACCTTTTCCGCTTTCTCAGCTTTAGGTTCATATTTCTTACCTTCTAAAGCATCTTTAGCTATCTTAACTAATTCAGCAAATCCTTGTGGATTATCAATAGCAAGTTCACTAAGCATTTTTCTATTAACAGCGATGCTTGCCTTATTTAATCCATCTATAAATTTAGAATAACTAATTTCATTTTCTCTACAAGCAGCATTAATTCTTGTTATCCATAACTTTCTAAAGTTTCTCTTATTTTGTTTTCTATCTCTATAAGCATATTCTCCTGAATGCATCACTTGTTCGTGAGCTGTCTTATATAATCTATGTTTACTACCAAAGTATCCTTTAGCTTCTTTTAATACTTTTTTTCTTCTGGCACGTGCAACTGTACCACCTTTAACTCTTGTCATATTTCCTCCTTCAATTTTTACAAATTATAATGAACTATTTTTTATCAAAGTCCTCATAGTTCTAAGTTTTATATTAAGTCTTTAATTCTTTTTAAATCAGACTTGTGTAAGCTGTTGGCATTTCTCTTTTGTCTATTTGTCTTAGTACTTCTTTTTCCTGTATTGTGAAGTACTCCTTGTTTAGATACAGTGATTGAACCACTTTGTCTAATATTTAGAACCTTTTTAGTACCCTTATGAGTTTTCATTTTGTTCTTTTTTACTTTTGCTTTTGCCATATTAATTCCTCCTAATTATTTTTTGGGTGTTAGAAGTAAGTAAATATTCTTACCTTCCATCTTTGGACCAGATTCCAAATCCGATACCTCTGATAGAGCATCCCTAAATTTAAATAAAACATCTTTAGCAAGTTCTGGATGGGCAATTTGACGACCTTTGAACCTGATACTTGCTTTTACTTTGTCACCTTTTTCAAGGTATTTACGAGCATTTCTTACCCTTGTATCGAAATCGTGAGTATCAATTGTAACTGATAATCTAAATTCCTTTGTTTCCACGGCTGTTTCTCTTTGCTTCTTCAAAGCCTCTTTCGTTTTCTTTTTCTTTTCATAACGGTATTTATTATAATCCATTATTTTACATACTGCTGGATTAGCATTTCCATTCATAAGTACTAAGTCAAATCCAGCATAACCAGCAAGTGTGAGAGCATCCTTCTTACTTTTTAAACCTAGTTGTTCTCCGTTTGGTCCAATAACCATCATCTCTTTACATCTAATTTGTTCATTTATAGGGTTTTCTCTAGTATTTGCGATATATAACACCTCCAATGTTAAAAAATGAATACAAGAAAGTTCTCATATTCACCTAATACCTTTATAAAAAATATCAAATTTTATCATTATTTATAATTGGCATTTTACCTATTACTTGGGTAATCAGGTGAGATATTTATCTGCTTTCCGTTTCTTTTCGTTACATATTATATAATATTTTTTGGACTTATGTCAAGTTTTTTCGTTAACTTTTTACGTTTTTGAATGGTTTTTCCTAAAAAATATATAAATAAACACTTTTTCTCATACACTTAATACCATCTTTATCTTTATTTATACACAAAACGGTAACCAACTTGCCCTATCAAGGCCAAAAATAAAGTTAACACATAAAAAATTATCTTTATCAAAATATTCCGAATTCTTACGTTTCACTATCCATCCCTTCTCTTGTAATTTTTCTCTCTTGCCTCAAAGAAAAAAAGCCCAAAATAAATGTGACGCCTTAATACATTCTCACATATACTAAAAGTAGGAGGAGAGTATTATGTTCAATAGATTTATTAATTTTTTCCGTCTTTGTGTTGGAATTAAACTACTATGCCTATGCGGAGTAGTAATTCTATCCATAATAACATTTTATCAATTTCTAATTACTCTATTTGTACCTTGTTTTATCAATGTACTAATACTACTTGCCGAATACTTAATACTTTTGTGGCTCCTTTTCTTTACGATATTTGGATGCTAAATAATAAGTTTTCTCTATATAATCAAGATATTTTCGTACTCTAGTACACTCAGCATAACTATCATTATAAAGAGGAATGGGTCTAGGAAGTAGAAGAAGAGCAAACATAAGATCCTTTTCTTCGTCTAAAAGAGGATATTTACTCTCATATATTTTCAGTATCTCCCCAAAATCAAAGTCCAAATAATGATTTTGATACAAAGTAATAATATCATATATAGGGAAGTCTATTTTACTTTTATCCCAACTTATAAGATGAGGCTTACCATTTTTAAGATAGTGGTCCATTGATAAATTACCGTGGATATTTACATATCTAATTTTTCGTTTACCCTCTACTTTAAGATGCCAGCTTTCAATAAGTTGCTTTGATTTATCAAGAGACCTATAAAGAGCCGTCAAATTTCTTGCCAAAAGGTAAGATGCCGGAGACATATATGTTTCCCTAGTCACATTTTCCATAAGCGTATTAAGATAATTAAAACTACTATCTATTTCCTTATTAACCTCCTCATAAATATACTTATAATCCTCTGTATCAACTTCTTTATAAAAAGTTGTTTTACTATGAAGAAGACCTATCAAATATATTAGGCCTTCAATTTTTTGCTCCTTTGGCTCCTGAACATCCTCAATGTAATCATATATATCATAATCCGGATCACTATATTTATTTGGAAAATAATCAAAAGAACGCGACCTCAAATAATTATATATAATATCAAGGTCATCTCTTTTTTTCTTTTTTAAAACAACTTTCCCTTCTGGTGTGCTTAATATAGTCGCACCACTTTTTATTGTAATTTTATCTACTTTCAGATTATGATTTTTAATAGTTTCACGTAAATTATTCATATCTTTTATATGGAATTATAATTTTATCCCCATATTTAATATCAGATAAATCATTATAAGCACTCAAATCATCTTTTGTAACATTATACTTCTTTAAAATAGTATCGATAGTATCCTCTTCTTTAATTAAATATACTCTGTATGCTGTATAAGTATCGGCCGTCTCAAAACTTGCGAATAAATTATTGTTTTCATTAATATTTTGATTACCATTACTGTTACTATTAATATTCATATTACTATTATTATTTATATTAGTATTTACATTAGTATTAACAATATTGGTAGCATCAATACCATTTGCATTATTTACATCCTTATTAACGGAACCCATAAAATTATCATTTTGAATATCCTCTAAAGAAATTCCACCACTTGCAAAACTATTAGGCAAACTTTCCATTTGTGGCATCTGATAATTTATATCATTAAAATCATCCGGTGCACGGGAAGAGCTATTGTCACCATCATCTTTAGTATCATTACTATCTAAAATATCCTTGCTATCCTCACCTGTTTCTTGCTCACTAATATCTTCCCTATCTTCTTTCTCTTCCGCAACCTTTTTCTTTTCTGGTTCCTTTATTTCGGTCGCATCTAGTAATAAATCAATATTAACCTTTAAAGTATTTTTACCAGTCTCATAATAGAAATCATCAACATCAAGAAGCATGTCATCTAAATCAATCTTTGTAGCAAGAGCAATATCAAACGGCAAAGTGAAATTAAAAGGGTCCTTATTTTCTGAACTTTCTGTTTGTTTATAATCTCCACTTATTATAAAGTTACCGCTTATCAAAGTATCACTTTTTTTCGTTAAATGATGCTCCAAGGAAATAGAGGTCACTTCATAAAGGGGGGTATTAAACTCCAAATCTTTTCTAAAAGGTATTATCTTTTTCACACATATCATCCTCTCTAATAAAAGTTATGTGTTACCCCTATATATATGACATTTTTTAGAGTTTAACATAAAATACTCTGGGTGGAAAAATGTTAATTAAGAAAAGAGGCAAAGATAATTACTTAGTTACTATTTTCATAGAAGAATTAAATAGCATCAATCTCAAAAGTGAGGCCGAATGTGAGAAAATCATTGACCAAATATTAGAAAAAATTATTGAAGACGGGATAAGAGATGGCATTATTTTTATTGATACTTACGTAGATGGCAATTATGGTCTTATTATGGAAATAACCAGAAAGAAAATATGGGGCGATACCAATCTTAGCATCCGGTTCAATTTCTTTTTAGATAGAGCCATTTTGTACGAGGGGGACTACTTTCTCGCAGAAATACTACCAAAAAACAGCTACAAAATTTACTACCACAACCAAAAATTTTACATAGAACTCGTGGACCTAATCGAGAAAAACATCTATCTGAAATTACTGGAAAATGCGAGCGTCATTATAGACAAAGAAAACATCAAAAATGAAGGTATTAAGGTTTAAACTTGTGCCTTTATTTATTTTTTTAATTTACCCTATCGGGGGCAAATATATAAATATTAATTAAATTTTAATCCTTTTACCTCAAATACAATTTTTTACCTTTCCATTTATCCTTATTTATATTTTCCTTATTTATATATAGAAAGAGGTGCAAAACAATGACAGACAAATGACTAAGCAAAAATATTACCCAAACATCACATAAAAAATGTTTAACTTCTACCTTTCATTCCAAAAGATAGCTACAAATCAACTGTAAATAAGTCCAAAGATTTAAAATTCAATAATAAATTTTCAGGGAAAACTCGAACCCAGCGTCAAGAAATACAATGAAAGAAACCCAACCAAATTTCAAAATTAACACGAATAACTAACCGATTTGTGAGCATTATAATAACACCAAAAGCAGCTCTTGTCAAGTACTTTTTTGTAATTTTTTTAACTTTTTAAATTCGCCCCCAAAATCTCCTCATAACATCAAAAATTTTCATTTTTTAAATCATTAATATGCCCTATCGGGAGCCAAAAACCATACCAAAGCCAAATAAAATATATGCACATTTAATTATTAAACCAACCCAAATATTCCCTTTTCCCTTTCCTATATTATATATACATTCTAAAATCTCTTTTAAATTCCCCACCACAAATATTCGAAAATTACAAAAAAGCAAAAAAAAATTTACACACCACTCTTGACAAGGTCACCCCCCAGACTAGTAAAACGGTATTCTTTAGTTCAACCCAGATGCTTTTACAGAATTTCTTCCCATTGTTTTTCCAAAAAACATAAACTTTTTCCCCATTTACGCATATATTAAAATAGAAAGAAAGGAAGCGTAATATATGAATAATGGAATGTTTATACCAAATATGACTATGGGATATGGAATGCCAGCCTTTACCGGAATGAATGCTGGACTAGGAGCCGGCCTCGCCCCTAGCATTGGAGCCGGAATAGGTCCAAACGTCGCATCCGGCCTCGGAGCTGCAAGAGGACTAGGCCTATCCCGAACCCTCGGGGGCCTATCGGGAAAAGCCGGCCTCTTTCGATCCGTCAACTGGGGCGGACTTTTAAACAACGCCTCCAAAGCCCTAGGCGTTGTCAATCAAGCCGTCCCCCTCGTTAAACAAGCTGGCCCAATGGTAAACAATATGAAATCAATGCTCAAACTAGCCTCTATGTTTAAAGACGAAACCGACGGCCAGCCCAAGGCCACCTCCAATAGCACCACCTCGTCCACTAATACCTCCTCATCAACATCAGACCCTTCACCTGCAAACATAAACGCCTCGTCGTCTCCATCCTCCTACTCCAATAGGGCCACCTCTCAACCCAGCTCCAATTCCCTTAACCAATCCTTTACCCAATCAAACCCAGCCAATCTCCCATATTCCTATCCAAACTCACCAAACTTCTTCCTCTAACCAACCTTTAATTTCCAATATCAAAAAATATAGTGAATAACCCATAAATTAATTCAGCCCATTAATAATATATCAATAAAAGTCGCAACCCAACTTCTTCCTCTAATCAATCCCCAACCTCCAATCTCAAAAAAATGTGGTGAATAACCCATAAATTAATTCACACACCATATTTTTCACTGCCTCCAATTCTTCAATCCTCAAACCACTAAACTTTCCCAACAACCCCTCCATCTACATCCTACTCGGCCCCACATCGACCTCCACGCTCACCCTCCCATTATCCCGATAAATCCCATCGATAAAGGTAAGCACCTCCACAAGCTTATCATTTTTCCTATATTTCACAGTACACTTGTACCTATAAACATTATTCATTTTAAACACATTCGCCATCGCGGGCCCGAGAACAATCGCCTCCCCCGCCAGCTTACCCCTCAGATACTCTCCAACCTTCCTCGCTTCCCTCATCCCCTCCTTGTAATCCTTAGATAAGACACTCACCACCGCTATATAATAATAAGGACTATACTTAAGCATCTTCCTCACTTTCATCTCTTCCCTATAAAACCCCACATAGTCCTGCCTCCTCGCATATTCAAAACTATAATGCCCCGTATCAAAGCTCTGCACCACAACCTCGCCCGCATCACTACCCCTGCCACTTCTACCTGACACCTGCGTAAGAAGCTCGAACGTCCTCTCACTACTCCGAAAGTCCGGTACATTTAAACTACTATCCGCACTAATCACCCCAACCAAAACTACATTTGCAAAATCCAGCCCCTTAGCAATCATCTGCGTCCCCACTAGCACATTATAAACCCCACTATCAAACTCCCGAATAATCCTCTGGTGGCTCCCCTTCCGACCCGTCGTATCCAAATCCATCCTAACTACCCTTGCCCCCTCTACAAGCCGCTCCACCTCTTCGACCAGCCTCTCCGTTCCAATCCCATAATCCATAACATTATCGCTTCCGCACTGACTACATCTCCCGTCCCGTGCCTTCGAAAAACCACAATAATGACAACTAAACCTGTTACTACTCTTATGATAAGTAAGTGTAATATCACAGTTCGGACACTTCTCCGTATGCGAGCAATCCCTGCAAATAAAGGCCGAAGAATAGCCCCTCCTATTAAGAAGTAGCATCACCTGCTTACCTCGCCCAATAACCTCTCGCATCTTCTGGACAAGCATATCCGACAAAATAAAATTCCCCTTCTTAGCCTCCTTCTTCATATCAACCACCGTAACAACCGGCATCTCCGCCTTACCAGCCCGCCTAAGCATCGTCACCAACCTATAAACACCATTACCAGCCCTCGCAAAACTCTCCAAACTCGGCGTCGCACTGCCCAAAACCACCGGACAACTATGCCACTTGCCCCGCCAAATCGCCACATCCCTCGCGTGGTACCGCGGATTACAATCCTGCTTGTAACTGGTCGATTGCTCCTCGTCAATCACAATAATTCCTACATTTTTTAAAGGGGCAAAAATGGCACTACGTGTTCCAATGACAATATCTACATTCTCATCTTTTATCCTTCTATACTCGTCATATCTTTCTCCCTCCGATAATCCACTATGTAGAACAGCTATATTAACTTTTCTATTTCCTTCTATATCATTATCTTCCCCAATCACCATCCCCTCCAAGCTTCTCTTAAACCTACTAACAATCTGCTCCGTAAGCCCAATCTCTGGCACTAGCACAATCGCCTGCCTTCCTCTTTGCACGCACTCCCTTACCAACTCCACATACACCTCTGTCTTCCCACTCCCCGTAACTCCATACAATAAATACGTATTATGCCTGCCCAATTTCCCTTCTTCTTCTTTGACCACATCCTCCCCCTTTTTCTTCTCACCCATATCCCCCTTAATAATCCCAATAACCCTCTCTTGTTCTGGCGACAACACAATCTCCTTATTACTATTAAAACTCTCTACCCTATACCTATACTCCTCCTCATACACAAACCTCACTATCCCCCTATTAACCAAACTACTTATACTACTATCAAGCCTCGTTACCAGCACCTTCCCCGCACTTATAACCTCATTCAATACTTCAACCTGCCTCGTACATCTCTTATTACTCTCAATATAATTTCTTACAACCTCCATATTCCTATCCAGTACTATATACCTCTTCCTACTAACTCCAACCTTATTCTTTATACTTGCCTTAATACCCTTAGGGAGCATAGACTGAAAAGCACTACTTAAACTAGAAATAGTAGTCTTACTAATATACTTCCCTAATTCTATTAACTCTGTACTAAGTACATCCCTATTAACTATACTATCTATCTCTTTAAGAGTATACTCGGTAGGAAACGTACCTATATCGAGAACAAATCCCTCTATTAATCTATTACCGAAAGGAACCTTTACAATAGATCCTATCTTCACATCTAAATATAAAGGGATATTATATATAAATTCTTTATCTACCTTCTTAGATGGTAGTTCTACTATTATTTTTGCCTGCATATTACCTCCTATAATAACAGAATCAGTATAGAGTTTATCCATACTGATTTATTCTTTTTATTCTTTAAGGGCCCTATTGGGGGTATAAAACATATAATATTGTCTTAATTTATTTCACAGTCTGTTGGGGAGGCAGACTAAAGCCTGCTACTTCTTGTCCAGCCTTTCCTTTCAGCTTGTCCTTTGCCCTAATACTTTCTATCATTGTAACCTTTACGCATCATCGTGACTATCGCCACGAGCCTGATGTTTTTTAGACCCCTTATACTCTACTTCGTTGCAATTAGAGGGTCTGACGAAGTTCCTGTTCCACCTGTTATATTTATATCAGATGTTAGATAAAAGACTGGGGAAGCCAAACTGGTCCAATAGACGCTGCCGTTGCCGAAGACGTAGCCAGGGGAATTGACATACCACACAACGTCGGAATAGTCCGAACGAGGCGACATTAACCACTGCAAATTACTTGAATTATAGAGCCAATCCTTAGACTTACAACTACCATCATAATTATACAAATAAGTACCTGTCGCACAACTATTTCCAGCCGCATAACCATAATCAGTTGGATACATTAACCCCACATAACCATCCCAATATAAAGGTCTATCAGTATTATATCTATTTGTTCCTCTTTCGTACCCATACATTGCAGTTGTTTTAACACTATTAGTATTGTATCCTCCTAAATAATATCTACTAGTATTAACCATACTTTTTGCTGTGGCCGTTAAACCATAATTGGCATAAGTATTAGTACCACTCCACCAATCTCCACTATTTAATAGTATCATTAAACTAGCTCCACTACTCAAACTATTACTATAATTTCCATTAGTAGGTGTTGCCCATATATTATAATTACTATCCCAAGCATAAGTTGTCGTACTTCCGTTTGTTAATGGGGTTGCCTTTATTACCTTAATTAAATTTTTTCCAGTATTTTCTTCATAAATACTTCCTATTATTCTATATAATCCTCTATCAGGACAAGTACTCTGGCCTTCCTTATCTAAACATATATAGTTATTAGGACTAGCACCATAATACCTGTAATCCGTTACAGCTGGTATCTCACTTCCTGTTGCACTATCACCACTCGCAATAGCACTATGTTCTACTTTATATACTCCACTTCCACTATCACCAGTAGTACTGTCATCTAAGTGTTCCACAATATAAGTAGCTTTTGTTTCTTCACATACATTAGTTATATTAGCAGTCTTTCTATTATTAGTCTTCTTCTTACCACTATTAAGTCTTATATCTATATTACCTGTAACTGTTTTATTACTCATATCACTATTAAGACCACTATTAAGGTCACATTTAGTAATATCACTTTCTGTACAGTTATCACTCATCCATAATATAAATACATATTTATCTGCTGTACCACTATATTTAACTAAGTCTTGTTGGGTATCTGTAAGAGTAATTTTACCATTTAATACATCTTTATCATATTTAGGGGATGTTGTACCACTAGTAAGTAGGGTACTATTTTTATATAAGTTCCACTTTATGTTTTCATTTTTTAAAGCACAATCAGCATCTAAATTAAGTATAGCATCATATATAATGTTATCTCCTGTATTAGTACTAGCTCCTTTAACATCAAAGGTTATTCTAAGAACATTACTAGTAGTATTAACATTAATAGAACTATCTGCAACTGGTGATAAGTTACCACTACTAACTGTGGCATTCATTTCATCTATGGCAAGAGTACTAGTACCTACATTAATACCTATACTATTCATTATGTACTTAACACCCAAAGTAAGACCTACAACCCCAAGAACAATTAAAAATATTTCTAGTAATATAACTTTAACACTTTTATCTTTTACTAATTTCTTAAACAAAGTAATTACCCTCTTTCTTAATTCTTTACATAAGTTAATTATACCTAAAAAGAGGAAAAAAGTAAACAGAAAATGAATAAATTTTTCTGTTTACTTAGATGTTTGTAAAAGGTTATTTTCTTGTAAATAATTTATGTATTCTTCTTCTGAAAAAGTGCAATTTAAATATTCATTAAATTGTTTTTTAGGAAGCTTTATTTGTTTTCTCATTTGATTTAAGAGATTATCATCTATATCTTTATGTGAACCACGACTTATTTTAGTAAAAATAAGTTTTCTATCGTCATCAATATATAAAAAGTAATAATGATGATCCCTATTCCTGCTAACATCTTCCTTAAAGCCTTTTTTGAGTAGAGCTTTTTTGACATCACTCGTTGCTCTTGGCATCTACTTCTCCTCCGTATATATCTAGTACCTTGCGTTTAAAGGCTTTAGACTCTTCAGCAAGAATATTGTCATCAGCAAGACCATACCCTTCATATATCATTTGGAAACAATCATATACATCTTGCATAGCTTCTTCTTGTGTCTTTCCATAAGCATATATATTATATTCTTCACTGTCATAATATATACCATTTTCATCAGAAGTCATTTTAAACAAAATAGGTTTTTTCAAATATATAATTTTATTATATTTAGGACTTATAATTTCAGATAAAGATATATTACCAGAATTCACTACGCTCTCCTCCTTATTTATAAAATATTCAGAAAGTGGTGAGTTATACACATAGTTATTATAAACGTCAGAAGCCAAAGTGGGTGTAATTAATCCAACGTACATTTAACTTTTTCCTCTTTAAATTTTAAAGTTTCTTCAAAGAAACTTATAGCACCTTCTAAACTTAAATAACTATTAACACGTTTTTTCATATTAAACTCAAAGTGAGAAACAAAATTAGTATTTAATGTTGAATATCCTTCTAAACATCTTGTATCAGTACCATTAATATCAATTATTTTTACTACATTAAAATGAAACTGTTCATCATCAGCAAGTCCAAGTTTTAAAAAATTTCTCTTTTTAAACTCTTTTATTTTATCATTATCAAGAATATTATCATATATACAAGCAACACCAACTGTTTTAAGATCATATTTATTAAATATGTCAAACATAAAACTGATAATATCTTTTACATCATAATCACTACTATCATTAACGGTAAATACCATTTGATAAAAATTGCCAGACATTTGTAATCCTCTATTACGTTTAAAAATAAATATAGGAACATTATGGCTTTCATTTTCCATATTAATAGGAAACACTACTGCATCACCTATTTTTGGATATTTATTTGCTATTTCAGCAACTATTTTATTAGCTGAATACACTGTATCTTCTGCTAATTCAAATAATAATGTTTTGCTATTATTCATCTTATCCTCCTCCTTTTTTTACCATTTTTACTGTCACTCTACGCCTCACACCATCATTTTATTATTAATACCAAAATATGTCAATAGTTTTTCCTATAAATTTATAATTTTTTTTGTAGCATAACTCGTCTTTAATTATAGAAGTAGAATTACTATATATATTATACTTAATAATACTATCTATATAGATATCAATATTTGATAAAAAGAATAAAATTTGAAACAAACATAATGATTTTTTTGTTACTTTTGAAATTAAAATTTTAAAAAAATAATTAAAAAAGTAACAAAACTATTTTCTTTTAATTT
>SAMEA104315424__coassemble_983_pt1 | contig 15162 bp, 9 predicted proteins | sample SAMEA104315424__metabat2_high_PE_039 | metagenome-assembled genome bin SAMEA104315424 (sample SAMEA104315424) | gut metagenome | biome: Monkey gut; feature: monkey-associated habitat; material: faeces | place: China | collected 2013
TCCATTATCATATTATCGTTTGAATTTATAGTTTTGCAGTCATTTATTATCATTTTTATATCTTTAAAATTCTTTTTTATGTGATTTTCAATAAAGTTTTGATATTGATTTGATTTTTGGTCTTTATTTTCTATTATTTTTTTAAGAACTTCAATTGATGACATAGTTCGCATTGTTTCATTTAGGGTATAAAATGAATTAGCAAAGTTGGATTTTCCTATTCCGTTTTCCCCATATATTAGTATTATATTTTTGGGGTTGGTTTTAGTTTTCATAAAGTCTACTTTTAGATTAACAAGAGACTTATAATTGACTAGTTTTACATATCTTATCATACGTTTTTTCCTTCCTTTCTCTAAATATTTTATGACAATAATAGGTTTATTTTATTATATTATTGTCCTTTTGGTTATATTTTATACCAAAAATGCTAAAAAGTCAATAAAAATGGAGATAATTTAAATGAGTTTGGGTATATATGTATTGCAAAATTTTTTCTCTATTTTTGCTTGCACGATAGTGTAATTTATGATAATATTATTATAGTGTTTATAAAATAGAATGGTTGGTGTTTCTATGAAGAAAAAATTTTTAATAATTTTATTGATTATTTTAATTATTATGCTTATTGGTGCTATTATAGGATATTTTAAACTTAATAATGTTCTTAATGATAATATTAAAAATGGTACTATGGAATGGTATAATGATCACGATGGGGAATATGATAAAACCTCTATTGGGGCTTTGATGAAAAATGGATATATTAAGAGTAATAAGAGTTTGTTACTAAAGAAGAATCTCGATTGTAATATAGTTAATATAAAGGATAATATGGCCTATATTACTAAGAATAAGGATTGTGATTTTGATAAGGAAGTAAAAAAGATTCCTACTATATATATTAACTTTTTAAATGATAACAATGATATTATTAAAACTTCTAGTTCTAATGATTGGATAAAAAATTATAAATTATCATTTAAATTTAAAAATGATGTTTATAAAGAAAGTGACATTAAGACAATTAAATTTTATGGAAATGAGGATGTACTACTAGAAAACAATGTTATAAAAAACGATTTTTTAGATGATAAGTATATTATGGAACTTTGTATGAATGACGGCGAATGTTTTGAAAAAAATATGTATTTACGTGTAGATAATACAGCCCCTGTTTATCAGAGATTTGAAGTTAGTGATAACTCTTTTGAAGGTATATATACTGATGAAGAAAGCGGAGTTAGAGATGTATATTATTATATTAGTGAAAAAGATGAAACGCCAACTAATTTAACATTATTTTTAACACAGGAACAACTAATTTTTGATAAGGATGTTACTTATTATATATGGGCGATAGCCTACAATAATGCTGGAGTAAGAAGTGATATAAGTTATTTAGGGACATATAAAAAGGAAGTTAATGATACTCAAAGTGGAAGTAGTAAAGGTTCCGGTGGCAGTACTACTAAAAGTAAGGAGTAGATAATGAAGAAAGATAATAAAAAGAAAAAAGGCTTTACATTGATAGAATTATTAGCAGTTATTGTTGTTCTAGGTGTAGTAGTTAGTGTTTCTATTTATGTATCGGTTAGCTTAATTGATGACAAGAAGGCCAAGGTAAAAGTTATAAATACGGAGGCGGAGTATAAGAGTGTTCTTGCTTATGCAACAGAATTTAAGAAAAGTGATGATTATCAAAGTTATAACTTTACTGACGGTAATTATAAGTATGTTTGTATTAAACGAAAGGATTTAGTTGATAAGGGCTTTCTTTCGGGTGATAAATTTAGTAAAGAGGAATTAGATAAAAAGATACTAGTTGTAAAAAATGTAAATGATGCTTATATATCTTATAATGAATATAGTGGGTCTTTGATTAATGAAAATTATTGTAATGTGGAGAATACTAATATAACTATTAGTTCCAGTACTACTCGAAGTCCATATAGTGATGGTACTTGGTATAATAGTAATGTAGTAGCCACTATTAAGGTAGTTAGTGATAGAAATAATACAGTTACACGGTTTCGTTATGGAATAGGTAGTAGTCTTAATAATACGGCTTATATTAGGGATAATAACGGTACTAAGAATTTTACTATTGATAAGGAAGGTACTAATGTACTTAATGTAGAAGTAGGGGATAATTTGAACAAGGCCTCAGCTACATATAAGGTTGATAAAACTAGTCCGAAAATTAATAAGGTAGATGTTCTTTCTATTAGTAGTAGTGCTGTAAAACTTAAACTTGATTGTAATGATAAGGTATCGGGTGTTTATAAAATTGCGGTAACAACAAAGAATGTTTTGCCTGCCTTTTCACAGTTTTATAATTATAATACGGATATTAATGGTAGCATCACTATCAAGAATGTTAATATAAGTGGAAATGAATTATATGTATATATTATTGATAGAGCTGGTAATTATACTAGTTATAAAACGGTTACGGATAAGGAAAAGCCTACTGTTAAAGTTGATTTAGATTTTAGTGAAAAAAATGAATGTTCATATCCTTATCGAACTTGGCGTAGACAAAAAAGACTAGGGACAATTTCTTTTTCTGATAATGTAGCTCTTAAATCTTATGAAATACAAACATATAGCAATGGTAGTTATTCAACAGTTGCTAGTGGTACTTTTGATGATGGAATTAAAACGAAAACTATGGATTATTATTTTCTCAAAGGTGGTTCTAGAGTATATGTAACTGATAAGGCAGGTAATCAATCTTATTATTATGTTTATAATTATGATATTGATGATGAAGGTCCAGAGCTTGATTATAGTAGTTCTAATTTTGATTTTGATAGTTATTCAGGTGGATACAGTTATAGTTTTAATATTTATTGGTATGATGATACTGCAGATTATGTAGATTCATATTTTAAAATAACAACATCTAGTTCTAAACCTAAAAGTGGATGGAAAGATTTTAGTTATGAATATGATAATTTGTCATCGGGCGAAAAATATTACTTATATATTAAATTAGTTGATGCCTGTGGTAATGCTTCTGTTTATAGATATGCATCCTTTTATCTTGATTATGATGATGGAGGTGGTGGTTCTAGTGGTGGTAATGATGATGATGATTGTCATAAGGTTTGTTTAATGAAGAAAAACTCTGATAGTTGGTGGGATTATAGTTATTCTGATTCATCAAATAAAACTAGGCTTCACGCTATTAATTCAGTTATAGCTGGAAATCTTTCTTTTAGCAACCAAGTTTCTTATAATGTTTTGCAAGGTACGTGGTATTATTCAGGTTCAAGACTTTATGATTGGTATGATTGGAATTGTCCTAATACAACTTGCGGTAGTTCAGAGTTATCAGGACCTGCCTATTCTAATGATCACGTTTATGGTGTAAGTGCTTGTAGTAATGATGATCCTAAATATGTTAGTGGTTCTTGCGGAAGTGGTGCAGAAGTGTGTTATTGTTGTGAGATTGGAACGGGATTTTATAAAGGATCTTGTTATGGAAGTTATATAGATAATTCTTAATATAAATATTGATTTGTTTTTGAGAGCCTTTACTTTAATTAATAATTAATTTTAGTTGACTCTTTTTCTTGAATATTATTCATTAATATGATAAACTTGTGTTAAGTAGGTGAAAGTAAATGGGAAACAAAAAAAATAATAAAAAGAAAAATAATAAAAAGAAAAATAACAATAAAAGAATAGTATATATTGTTATAATTATTATATTAGTAATTTTAATAAGTCTTTACCTTATATTTAATACTCTATTATATAGTAAGATAAAAAAAGGTGCTATTAGGTGGTACGAAGATCATAATGAAATATATGATAAAATTTCTATTGGGGCCCTTAAAGTAAATGGCTACATAGATAATAATAAAAGTTTAATATTAAGGAAGAATCTTGATTGTAAAATTATTAAAATTAAAGATAAAAAAGCAGTTATTACGAGAAAATATGATTGTGAATATGATAAGAAAGCAAAGGATGTTCCCACTATATTTGTTAACTTTCTTGATGATAATGGTAAGGTAGTTAATGCAAGTGGTTGGATGAGAAACTATAAATTATCTATTAGTTTTAAGAATGATATTTATAAAGAAAGTGACATTAAAACGATTAAATTTTATGGAAATGAAGATGTTATATTAGAAAATAATGTTATAAAAAATAATGTTCTTGATGATAAATATATTATGGAACTTTGTATGAATGATGGCAAGTGTTTTGATAAAGATATTTATTTAATGGTTGATAATACACCTCCTATATATCAAAACTTTGAAGTTGATGGTAATTATTTTGAGGCTAAATATATTGATGAAGAAAGTGGAGTAGGAGAAGTATATTATTATATAAATGAGGATAATATAGCACCAACAGATACGGCTTTGTTTACTAAAAGGAATAATTTAAGGTTTGAAAAGGATAAGACTTATTATGTGTGGGCGATAGCCTCCAACTATGCTGGAGTAAGTAGTGAAATAAATTATGTGGGAACATATAAGTTTGAATACGATGATGCTCAAAGTGGAAGTAGTAATGGTTCTGGTGGCAGTGCTACTAAAAGTAAGGAGTAAAAACTAACGTGTTAACTAACTAATTAACAATTAAATTAAAAATCTGTGTTTTGTGACTCCTTGAACCAGTCCAACACATAGTGTGGCTGTAAAATTATAGGTACAAATCCACAGTGCGGATTTATTATACAACTAGTTGTATAATAAATCAAAAAATATAAATAGAAAGGGATTAATCAATAATAGAAATTAATTAATATTTCTATAAGATTAATTATACGAGTAAGTTATGGATAGTAATATAAAAAGGGATAAGAAGAAAAGGGGATTTACTTTGATAGAATTGCTAGCAGTTATCGTTGTTCTAGGTGTCGTTGTTAGTGTTTCTATCTATGTATCAGTTGGTTTAATTAATAAGAAGGATGAGAAAGTTACGTATATAAATACGGAAGCTGAGTATAAGAGTGTACTGGATTATGCTACGGAGTTTAAAAGGGATAATGATTATGAGGAGTATATAAATAGTGATGATAATCTTAATCTTAAATTTACTTGTGTAAAGATTAAGGATTTAGTTGACAAGGGCTTTCTTCCTAGTAATAAATTTTCTAATGAGGAATTATCGAAAGAAATGATAGTGGTTAGGAATGAAAATAATGCTTATGTACCTTATGAGGCTTATAAAAATAAAATTCATCCTGATTATTGTAATACGGAAGTATTTGATATTGTGATAGAACCTGAAAGTAGTCCTAATGTAAATGGTTGGTATAAGGGTAATGTTAATATAAAATTTAAAGTTAATAGTAATAGAACAGATAGTGTTACAAGTCTTAAATATGGAATTAATGATAGTTATAATAATAATGGAATGGTTAAGGATTATAAGGATTTTAAGACATTTTCTATAACGACTGAGGGTAAGAATATTAAGTTTGGTGTTAAGGTTAAGGATGAAGAAAAGACTCACACTGTTAATATTGATAAAACAGCTCCAGTTATTAATAGTGTTAGTGTTGTATCTTATGCTGGTAGTTATTTGAAATTGAAGATGAATTGTACTGATAATTTATCTGGTGTTTACAAGGTTGCAGTTACAAGTAGTAATAGTGTTCCAAGTGCTAATTCGTTTAGTTTATATCAGCCTAGTTTGGATGTAGTATCACTTAATAATGTTAGTGTAAATAGTAGTGGTAAGAATTATGTTTGGATAATGGATAAGGCTGGTAATATTTCTAGTAGTAAGGCAATAACTCTTGATAATGAGCCACCAAGAATTAATTATAGTTGGGATTATAGTGATGGGGAGTGTTATGGTTCGTATAGTGATTGGAGAAAAAATGATAGAAAAATTAAGTTAACATTTAGTGATAATATGGGAATTAAGTCTTATTCTATTACTAATTATTATAATGGAAGTAAAATTAAAAGTGAAACTTTTAGTAATAGTCCTAAGAACATTAGTAGAGAAATGTATTTAAATAAAGGAAAATATACAATTAAAGTTACAGATATTAATGGATATTCAAAAACTACTTATGTTTCTCCTGATAAAATCGATGATGAAGCCCCTGTTTTTGATGAGTTTAATACGTGGAAGATTTGTGATTCTGATGGGGGTTATACTTTCTATTATGATTGGGTTGCAAACGAGCCAATAAGAAAAGCACGCTATCAATTTACAACGTCAAGTAGTCCTAATGAGTGGGATTGGTACAAAAGATTTAGTGATATTGAATATGATTGGTATGAAACATATTATTTATTTGTTAAAATTGAAGATTATTGTGGTAATGAAACTATTAAAAGAAGTAAAGCTAATTATGTCAGTTGTGATGATGACGGAGGTGGAAGCTCTGGTGGAGGTTCTAGCCAATGTGGTAAAGATGATGATTGTCGTAAAGTATGTTTAATGCAGAAGAACTCTGATAAGTGGTGGAATTTTAGTTATTCTCCTAATGATTCACAAACAAGACTTCACGCTATTAACTCTATAATAGCTGGACATCTTACTTTTAGAAGTCAAATTTCTTATGATACTTCATCTGGGGTATGGAAATATGGTAACGAGCGTCTTTATAATTGGTATAATAGAAATTGTCCTAATACAACTTGTGGCAGTGCAGATTTAATAATGGGTTCTTACTATTGGGCGAATAAACCTAAGGATGAGTATAAGTATAAGGATATTAGTGTATGCACTGATGCTGACTCTAGTTACGTAAGTGGTGCTTGTGGAAGTAAATCAGAACCTTGTTATTGTTGTCCAATTGGAACAGGATTTTATGCTGGGTCTTGTTATTATAATTATACAGATAGTACTTGTGATTAACATTAAGGAAATGGTCTTAGTATTATGCTAAGGCTTTTTTCTTATTCTCATTACCGTAAGGTAATGATCCTCGCCAAAAAGAAGAAAGAGAGTACGGACTTTGTCGAATAATACTTAGTCTTTTTTTTGATTTGGCCAGTACTTTTTAATGGGGGGATACTTATGGAATTTAAAGGTCTTAATGATAATGAGGTTATGGAAAATAGGAAGAAATATGGGCGGAATGTGATTAGTAAGAGGAAGCGGGACACGTTTTTCTCTTTATTTGTAGAGACGCTCGGGGACCCGATTATTAAGATTCTTTTGATAGCTCTTGCGATTAAGGTTATTTTTTTGTTTCGGGATTTTGATTGGTATGAGACGATAGGGATACTTTTGGCTATCTTTGTTGCGTCCTTTATTTCTAGTATCAGCGAGTATGGGTCTTCAAAGGCTTTTCAGAGGCTGGAGGAGGAGACGTCTAAGCTTCGGTGCCTTGTTCTTAGGAATGGAATGGAGATGAATATTTGTAGTGACGATATTGTTTATGGGGATATTGTTAGGCTTAGTACAGGGGACAGGGTGCCAGCCGATGGGGTTTTGATTAGGGGGAGTGTTAGAGTTAATGAGGTTTATATAACGGGGGAGGCTAAGGATAAGAGCAAGGTTAGTACTAGTGGGAAGAATTTTGATGATAATAATTTTTTGTATATGGCTAGCACGGTTATAGAGGGTGCGGGGTATATGCGAGTGGTTAGTGTTGGGGATAATAGTTTTTATGGAAAGATTGCTAGTGAGGTGCAGGTGGAAAGTGGGGCTAGTCCGCTTAAGGTAAGGCTCGGGAAACTAGCCAAGGACATTAGTTTAATTGGGTATATTGCTGCAGGACTAGGGGCTTTTTCTTATTTATTTAATGTGGTTGTTATTAATAATAATTTTGATATGGAATTGATAAAGGCGACGCTTGGTAATTTTCCGCTTATGTTTGAGCATTTACTTCATAGTTTAACGTTATGTGTTACGATAATTGTGGTTTGTGTTCCGGAAGGGCTTCCAATGATGATAACTCTGGTGTTATCTAGTAATATGAAGAGGATGCTTAGGGACAATGTTTTGGTGCGGAAATTGGTTGGGATTGAGACGGCGGGGTCGCTTAATATTTTGTTTACGGATAAGACGGGGACGATTACGAAGGGTAATTTGGATGTGATTGGGTACACGCTGGGGAGTGGGAATTCTTACAATCTTTTGGCGGAAGTGCGGGGTAAATATGGGGAGATTTTGACGAAGAGTTTGGTCTATAATAATGATAGTATTTATAATAATGAGGAAAAGCGGGCTTTTGGGAGCAACACGACGGATAGGGCTATTAGGGAGTTTGTGAGGGTTAACAGGGGTAGTGAGGTTAGGGTTATTAGTGAGGTGCGTTTTGATAGTAAGAAGAAGTACTCAGCGATAACTATTGATGAGGGTGGCAAGCGGGTTAGATATGTTAAGGGGGCTGGAGAGGTTATTTTGGCTGGGTGTACGCGGTTTTATGATGAGTTGGGCAATGTGCAGGTTTTGGATAGGCGAAAAATGGGGCATTTACTTGATGTATATACGAGCAAGGGTATTAGGGTGCTAGCTCTTGCTACGATGGATGGGGACAGGACGGTGGATTATCTTAAGAATATGGTGTTTGTGGGTTTTATTTTGATTAAGGATGATATTAGGGATAGTAGTAAGAGGGCTATTTTGGAAGTACAGGGAGCTGGCATTGATGTGGTAATGATTACGGGGGATAATAAGAAGACGGCGGATGCGATTGCGAGGGAAGCTGGTATTGTTAAGGGTAGTGATGATTTGGTTATTGATAGTAGCGAGCTTGGTATGATGAGTGATGAGGAGATTGGGGAGAGGCTTGGTCAGATTAAGGTTATTGCGAGGGCTCTTCCTAGTGATAAGAGCCGGCTTGTTGATATTGCTAAGAAGAGGGGTCTTGTTGTGGGTATGACGGGAGACGGGGTTAATGATGCTCCGGCTTTAAAGAAGAGTGATGTAGGTTTTAGTATGGGTAGTGGGACGGAAGTTAGCAAGGAAGCTAGTGATATTGTTATTTTGGATGATAATATTGGTTCGATTGCGAAGGCGATTTTATATGGTAGGACTATTTTTAAGAGTATTAGGAAGTTTATTATTTGCCAGCTTACGATTAATCTTAGTGCTCTTAGTGTTAGTATTATTGGGCCTTTTATTGGGGTGCCGGTGCCGGTTACGGTAGTGCAGATGTTATGGATTAATATGGTTATGGATACGTTAGCGGGGTTGGCTTTCTCGTATGAGGCTCCGTCGGATGAGTTTATGAGGGAAAGGCCAAAGAGTAAGAGTGAGGGTATTATTAATGGGTATATGTTTAATCAGATTGTGGTTTTGGGGCTTTATTCTTCTATTATTTGTATTTTCTTCTTGAAGAGTGGATTTATTAATTCTTTCTTCAGGAATAGTGCGGGTAATGAGTATTTGCTGACGGCTTTCTTTGGGTTATTTATTTTTATTAGTTTGTTTACGAGTTTTACGGCAAGGACGCACAGGCTTAATATTTTGGCAGGGATTTTGAGGAACAGGGTTTTTATTGGGGTGATTTTATTTATTGCCGTGACGCAGATTTATCTTATTTATTATGGGGGGAGTTTATTTAGGACGAGTGGGCTTACGGCAAGGGAGTTTATGATTATGTTTTTGGTGGCGTTCACGGTTATTCCAATTGATTTTATGAGGAAGGTTATTACGAAGATGATGGGCGGTAAAGTGGGAGTGTAGGTATTGGGGTGGTTATTTATGGATTGGGGATGGGGGATAGTTAGAGGTGGCGGAGGATATGGTGGGTAAATTGGTTTAGGGATTGCTCACTGTATTTTTTTTGTGGGGGAGAGGATGGGTATATGTATGGTTCATCGTACAAAATTGTCGAAAAAATGAAAAAAGTACGATGGAGCGTACAAAATGGTAAAAAAACGGAAAATTGTACGATGCAGTGTACAAAATTAAAAAGGTCTTTAAGTAAAATAGAAAATATTTAAGGTGTAAAAGAGCTAGGAAGACTTGGATATAGGTCTAGTGATTTTGAATTGCAGAAAGAGAGAATAGGGTAAAATTTACTATAAAAATAGGCAGTTGAACTAAAGAATACCGGAAGTAAATTTTACTGATGTACTTGGGGATGGATGTGTATGGGAAATATTAGCTTTTTTCTTGCTCCCGATAGGGTAAGTGAGAAATTTAGCTATTTTTTATTGTAAAAGTTATGTCTATGTGGTAAAATATTATTATAATAGGATAGCAGTTTACATAAATGTTAACAAAAGTTGCTAAATTTCCAACATAAATTGCTAGACTTAGGGATAGGAAAATGGTAAAATAAGGGCCATAAAGAGGAGGAATTATGAAATTTTACGAAAAATTGGTAATACTTAGAAAGAAAGCATTACTATCGCAGGAAGCTTTGGCAGAGAAGTTAGATGTGACAAGGCAGACTGTATCAAAATGGGAACTCGGTCAGACAAAACCGGATATGGACAAGCTTAGTGCTATGAGTAAGTTATTTGATATTGATATTAATATTCTTACTAATGATGAGGTGTCTTTGGATGGGATTAAGAGTGATGACGCTAGAGTTAAAAAGGAAGAAGAGAAGATGAAACCGGAGAAAAAGGAAAGGAAGTTTATCCTTTATATAATGATTATTATCTTTGTAGCATCATCAGTTACTTTGATATATAGGGTAGGTTTATCATTAAAGGATAAGTTTGATGCTATAAAGGAAGAGAGTAATAAGCATATAAATAATGTTAATCAGCAGATACAAGATGTACAGAATAAGATTAAAGAGGAACAGGCCCAAGAGGAGATTGATAGTTTTAATAGGGATTTTGAAACTTGGGTAGGAACGCAACCGGCAGCGGGTGCTTCATATCAAATAGATAGGGTTATTAAGAATAATAAGAAAAATAGCTCGCATTTAATAGAGGTTGTATTTAATGGGACTTCTTATGGAACGGACCCAAGTAATATTCAGAGTACGAAGAATAGTATAAGTACGTGGACGGCTGATAATCATATTCAGTATTATGAGGTATCGGTTGATTACGATAGTAATGGTTATATTAATAGGGTAACCATTGAGACAAGGTAGGTGAAGAGAAATGTTAATAAATATTTTATTACTTGTTGTTGTGATTGTGTCAGGTGCAATACTTGTTATTTACAACAATTTTGTTAAGAGGAATAATATGGTTAAGGAAAGGGCATCTCATATTGATGTATTTCTTAATCAGAGATTTGATTTGATTCCTAATATTGTAGAGTGTGTTAAGGGATATGCTAAGCACGAATCTAGTACTTTGGAAGAACTTACTAGTTTAAGATCTAATTATGATAATCGTGCTTTTAGTGTAGCGGATAATGAGAATATTGATAGGAAGTTTAATAATGTTATGATGCTTGCTGAGGCTTATCCGGATTTAAAGGCTAATGGGCAGTTTCTTAGTTTACAAAATAATTTGAATGAGATTGAGAATAATCTTAGTTATGCTAGGTCTAGTTATAACAGTGCCGTTAATTCTTACAATAATTTAGTTGAATCTGTTCCGTCTAATATTATTGCTAAGTTATTTGCTTTCGAGAAAAAAGAGTTTTTTAAACTTGAAGATGATAAGAAAGTTAATGTTAAGGTTGATTTAGACAGTGAAAACTAGGATGGTGACAGGTGTTAAAAATGGTCTTAAAAAAGGTATTTGAACTAAAGAATACCGGAAGTAAATTTTGCTAATGTACTTGGGGATGTATGTATAGAGGGGCATTGACTCTTTTCTTGCCCCCCGATAGGGCCAATAAAAAAATGTTAAAACATCTTGACAAAGCTTTAATTATTTATTATAATTGAGTTGTTAATTTTTAAAAGCAAGCGAGGAAGCCGGTATGCAGTGGTTTAGCAAAGAGAGTTGACGGGTGGTGAGAGTCAATATAAATTCTGCATATAGATCACTTCTGATTGTGTTTTTCTGAAATTAGTAGGAAAGTCCGGGCAAGGCCCGTTATCAAAGAAAGAGCACTATTTGTGAAGTAGGGTGGTACCGCGGTTTGTCGTCCTTACACTTATAGGGCTTTTTTGTTTTAAAGGAGGAATTATGGAATTTAAAGAATTGAGTAAAGAAAAGACGAGTACAGTAGAACAAAGGATAAGTAAGAAATGGAAAGAGATGAATATTTTAGAGAGGACGATTGCTAATAGAGAGGGCAAAGAGGATTTTGTTTTCTATGATGGCCCTATTTATGCTAATGCAAAGCCTGGTATTCATCACGTGTTTGCGAAAACTATTAAGGATGCATTCTGCAAATATAAGACAATGCAGGGTTATAGGGTTCTTCGTAAGATTGGTCTTGATACGCACGGGTTACCTATCGAGGTTAATGTTGAGAAGAAATTAGGTTTTAAGTCTAAGGCTGATATTGAGAACTTGGGTATTGAGAAGTTTTGTGAGGAATGTAAGAAAGAGACGGATAGTAATATTGATGAGGTTAGAAGGGTTACGGATATGCAGGGTCAATTTATTGATGTAGATAATCCTTATATTACTTGTAGTAATGATTATATTGAGAGTGAATGGTGGGTTCTTAATGAAATGAATAAGAAAGGGCTTCTTTATTATGGTAGTAAGGTTCTTCCTTACTGTCCTAGATGTGGGACGGAACTTGCTAGTCACGAGGTATCACAGGGATACAAGGAGGTTAGTGTTAATACGGTTATTGTTCCTTTTAAGAGGGTGGATAGTGATGAGTATTTCTTAGTATGGACGACAACTCCTTGGACTCTTATTGCAAATGTTGCTTTATGTGTTAATCCTGATATTTCTTATATTAAGGCTGAGAGTATGGGTTATAAATTTATTGTTGCTAAAGACCTTGCTGATAGGGTACTGGGTGAAGAATACAGGGTTCTTGATACTTATAAGGGCAAGGATTTGGTTGGTATTAAATATGAACAACTTATGCCTTTTGCTAAGGTAGATGGTAAGGCTTTTGAGGTTCTAGCTGATAATTATGTTACTTGTACGGATGGAACGGGTATTGTTCATATTGCTCCTGCTTATGGTGCTGATGATGGTAGAGTATGCTCAGAAAATGGTATTGGTTTTGTTAATCCTGTTGGTAAAGATGGTAAGTATTTGCTTGGTCCGTGGGAAGGTAGGCTTGTTACGGATAGTGAACTTGAGATTGATATTATTAAATGGCTTAAGAGTAATGATAAGCTCTTTAAGAAGATTAAGATGGTACACGACTATCCGCATTGTTGGAGATGTAAGAATCCTTTAATTTATTATGCTAAACCGGCTTGGTATATTAAGACAACGGCTTATAAGGATAGGATTATTGCGGCTAACAAGGAGGTTAACTGGCATCCTAGTTATGTTGGCACAAAGAGATTTAATAACTGGCTAGAGAATATGGTAGACTGGGGTATATCTAGGAATAGGTTCTGGGGATGTCCGCTACCGGTATGGATGTGTGATTGTGGTCACTTTGAGAGTGTTGGTAGTATTAAAGAACTTAGGGATAAGGCGATAGAGGATATTGATGATAGTTTAGAACTTCATCGTCCTTATGTTGATAATATTCATATTAAGTGCCCTGAGTGTGGTAAGGTTATGAATAGGGTTAGTGATGTTATGGATGTGTGGTTTGATAGTGGGGTTATGCCTTATGCACAAATGCATTATCCGTTTGAGAATAGAGAGTTATTTGCAAGTCAATTTCCAGCTGATTTTATTGCTGAGGGTATTGACCAAACGCGAGGCTGGTTCTATGTACTTCTTGTTATCTCGACTATTATTAGTGGTAAGTCTTCATTTAAGAACGTGGTTGTTAATGATATGATGCTAGATGCTTTTGGTAAGAAGATGAGTAAGAGCGTTGGTAACATTATTGACCCGATCAAAACGATGGAAGAATATGGTGCCGACCCGCTTAGATGGTATATGCTTTACGCATCCCCTGTATGGACCCCGCTAAAATTTGATATTGAGGGCCTAAAAGAAGTCCACTCGAAGTTCTTTAACCCACTTCGGAACTGTTATAACTTTTTTGCTATTTACGCTACCGCGGATGGTATCTCAGATATGGGAACGTGTAGCGTACCTTACGAAAACCGCGAAGATACTGATAAATGGGTATTATCGAAGTATAATAGGCTGGTGAAGATGGTTACGGAGGCTTATGAGGCTTACGATTTGAACAGGGTTGTGAGGCTCGTTACGGAGTTTGTGAGTGATGATTTGTCGAACTGGTATATTAGGCGGAACAGGGATAGGTTCTGGGCGAGTGAGATGAATGATAGTAAGAAGAGTGTTTATATGACGGTGTACGAGGTTCTTACGGGTCTTTGCAAACTTATTGCTCCTGTGGCTAGCTTTACAGCGGAAGAGATTTATACTAGTTTAACTGGCGAGGAGAGCGTCCATTTAACAGACTTTCCTACATATAATGAAGCGTATATTAATGATGCTTTAGAGGAGAAAATGGACCTTGTTAGGGATTTGATTAGTCTTGGTCGTAACGTTAGAGAAAAGGAGGCTATCAAGATAAGACAACCACTTAGTGAGGCTATTATTGATAAGAAGTATGAGAGTGTGATTGGGGATATTGATAGTTTGATTAGGGAAGAGTTAAATGTTAAGGATATTCGTTATGATAGTAATATTACTCATTATATGAATGTATCTTATAAGCCTAACTTTAAGGTAGTTGGTAAGGTTATGGGTAGTAATATTAAGGAGTTTTCTAAGTACTTAGAGAGCATTAGCGAGGAAGATGTGGAGAAGCTTCATAATGGGGAATTGGTTGTTGTTTTAGGGGATAAGGAATATAGTATTACGCCTGATATGGTAGAGGAGAGAATTAGTAGTAAGGAAGGTTATGATACAGAAGTTTATAATAATTTGTTCATTGTTCTTAATACTAATTTAACGGATGAGTTAATCAGGGAAGGTAATGCGAGAGAGGTTGTATCTAAGGTGCAACAGCTTAGAAAGAGTAAGGACTTTGATATCACGGATAGGATTAATCTTTATATTGATTGTGATGATAAGTTATATGAGAGCATTAGTGCTAATAGGGACTTTATTATGACGGAAACTTTATCTATGAAGATAGAGAGGGGTAGTAATAATGGTGAAGATGTTAGTATTAATGAGTTCACAGCAAGGATAGAGGTAGAAAAAATTTAGTTTTCTACCTTTTTTCTCTCAGGATAAAATTATAAATTTTTTTCAAAATCGTTTTAATGCTATATAAAATAAG
>SAMEA104315424__coassemble_994_pt1 | contig 15038 bp, 16 predicted proteins | sample SAMEA104315424__metabat2_high_PE_039 | metagenome-assembled genome bin SAMEA104315424 (sample SAMEA104315424) | gut metagenome | biome: Monkey gut; feature: monkey-associated habitat; material: faeces | place: China | collected 2013
ACCTGTCGGTACAAGCCCCCCCCCCCATTTAATAAATGTACTTCAAAAAATTTTTTTAAATTTTTTTTCATAGTGGACTTGCACCTCTCTTTCTATCTATTTACATTTATAATACTATCACAGTTTTCCCTTTTCTGCAATACCCTTATTACAATTTTTCAAAAACTGCAACCACCTTTATACAATTTTAACACCCAAAAAAAAGAGAATTACTTATCACCACTATCAATGTAATCCTCTTTAATCTCATCAATCTCCTTGTTAATCTTCTCTTCATCACGACTATCCGTAAGCAGATCCCAAGGCTCTTCCGTTTCTTCAATAGCAATCTTCACTTTCGCATCCCCTACTATCTCGACACCAAGTTCCTTCTCAATTTCAAGTTTGATATTTTTACCCTTCATAGTAGCATTACTACAAGTAGGTTGCTTTAAACTCCTAACGATGATATCCCTATTCTTAGAATCAGTACTCTCCTTCTGATTAACAAAGACAACTTCCCTATAACTAATCTCTTCACTCTTAACAGTCGTCTTCGTATCATTATCATAAGAGTACCAAATATTACAATCAAACTTACCCTCAATAACAATATGTCCATTTTCCTCACGGCCCTTGAAAGTATGATTGATTATCCAGCATCCAAGTACATTACTAACATCATCACTAACGCTAATATCATAAACGTTTTTATAGTATTTCCTACCCTTTCCAACAACGGCTTTTGTTACAATCTCTCTATATGCCATTAAGTATCACCCCTACTTTAATGTATGATAGAAAGAGAAAAAAAGTACCAATTTTATAATAAATCACTATTTTTAATTACAAAAATACTTCTGTCCTTATAAAAAGCATAAAACACATCACTAAGATTAATATTCCTTCTCTGTAAAATCGACAAAACCCAGTCATCCTTCCTCTTCAAATGCTTTAAAGTATCACTTTGTATCTCTCCATCTAAGATAATCGGCATAGGAAAAGGACTTTTTTTACCAGCATATTCAAATATCGACAGTGTTCCATTATTTTCAAGTATAGCATACTCAATATCCTCAATACTCCTATACCCCTTTTCCCTAATCTGCGATAAAAGATCCTCCAAACTATACTTCTGATTAACCATTTCCTTATAATTAACCTTACCATTTTTAATAATAACCGACGGACTACCATCAATAAATTTCCTAATATGAGGCTTCTTTAAAGAAACAAACGCCAGTATCATCTCCAGTCCCATTAAAGTAAGAATAGGAATAACCGACTTAAAAATCGTCACATCCGTATTTTCAATTGAAATAGAAGCAAGTTCCGCAATAAGTATCGTAACCACCAAATCAATAATACCAAGTTGCCCCACCTCTCTCTTACCGAGCACCCTATAAATAAGAAAAATAAAGAAGTAAAAGAAAAATGTCCTCACAAAAACAATAAAAAGCTCCATAATTTATCACCCATTAAATTATTGCCCCAATCATATTTATTTATACAAAAACATATAAATAAGTAGGTGATACAATGAAAAACATCTTAAAATACCTCCTCTACAGCATCTTAACCATCATAATCCTCACCTTTTTCGTTACTATTCTAGAATACACGGGCATCATCAAAGGAAAAGGCCTAGTAATTGCCAAAATCATAGTACCAATCCTGTCTCTGTTCATTTTTGCCTTTATTCTCGGAAAAAAAAGTAAGAATAAAGGTTATCAAAAAGGGCTTATTTTGGGGTTTAGCTACGCTGGTATAAACATAATATTGTCCTATCTTATCATAAAAAATGCTTTCCAGTATAAAGATTTAATATTTTTTCTAATATTAGTTGCAACCAGCACCTTAGGAAGTATGATAGGAATAACAAAAAGAATAGAAAACTAATATCTATTCTTTTCCTCTACTCTTAACTCTTCTTATATTATGAGGTTTATAACTTGCATTTTTACCATCCCAATTAACATTTTTGGGCTGTTCCATTTGAGCATCGTATATCCTAAAAAATTCTTCACCCCGACCTGAAAACTCCTTAATCAAGAAATTAACAAAAGCCCGAAACATACTTGAGTATTCTGTCCTAACATAAGATGCAACAATATCCTCCATATTATCGCCATTTCTCATACGCTTCATAATATTAAGAAAAATCTCCAAATCCACACCCTTATATAAATCTATACTTCTTGTCATAACTGTCTCTTGCCAAAAAGCAACTCTACTACTATCAATAAGAGACTTTCCCTCATTTATCCACTCCGGCACTCTCTTTATAGCCTCTTCTTCACGATTTCTTTTCTGTTCTTCACCATTAACATTAGTATTATTATTTGAATTATTACTACCATAAGTAGGTAACTCTTCGAGAGCCGGTAAAACATAGCCCTTTTTCCCCTTACTATCATTTCCATAAACAGGAAGGCCATCATATACAGGTAGTAAATATTCTTTTTTATTATCATTTACTTCATTTTTATATATATCAGATATAGTAACCAATTCAGAGTAAAGAACCTTTCCCTTATATTCAGCATATACTTTTTCTCCTCTTTCCTTTGCAGCTAAAAGCATATAAACGATACTTTTTATATTGTCCTTCTCCGTTATTTCTAACTTTTTCATACCATCCATCTCCTTCACAATGTTTAATACTATATCACAGTTTTTTTAAAAGTCAAGTTTCATACTTGCATTTTTTAAAATTCTGCACCCAATAAATACAATAATACTCTACTAAGATTTTATTTTTTACGTACCTTATCCGTAGTACTATAAGTATAACTTCTTTTTTGCTCAGGATGCCAAATATAAGAACACTTTTTACTTCTAGGAATATTCTTCCTTTTCCCTATAACCAAAATAGCCTTAGAAACTTGCTTATCATTAATACTATATAAATTCTTTTTAAGAGACTTAATCTCCTTTTCATAATTACTTATACTATTATTAAGACTATCCATCTTACTAAAATATTCCATATAATAAAGTGAAACTGATTTTTTCTTTCCCTTTAATATCACTTTTGCAAGCAATCCCTCAAAAAATTCCAATATTTTAAATTTAATACCACTAATTATTCCTTTAGAACTAGACGCTTTTCTAGTTTTTTTCTTCTTTTGACATATATTTCTATATAATTTTTCTGCAAAACCACCATTAGAAACTCTTATAGCCTTTTCAATAATTTTATCCTTTACAACATCACGCTCAAGTTTTTGATCGTCGCAAAACTTCTGCAATAACTTTATTCTCGCAAATGATTTCTTATCATCATAACTTTCCTTTATATCCATATCCAATTCCCCCCATAAACTATATAAATTATACCATAAATTTCACTTTTTGTCAAACAATTGTTAACTAAAAAGAAGATAGCCATTTATCATCTATCTACTTCTATATTTCTATACATTAACGAACCTTCTTCTTTCTAATACCACTAATAACTATATTTCTCTCTTGATTAGGAGTAAATGTAAAAGAATTTTTAAGTCTGGTCTGTTTCTTTATAGTTATTTTTTCTTCCGGATGCTCTTCTTTATACTCTCTAAGTCTTTCACTTAAAAGATATTTATCATAGTCCGCCTCTTCCCTATTTTCTTGTAAAATATCTATATCACTATAATAATCCTTATACTCTGGAGAAGTCTTAGACTTTCTTAACTCTCTAATAGTATATAAATTATCTACTAAATCAAGAGCAAATTTCTTTACACTATTAAATGCCCCTTTACCTATTTTATCAACTATTTGACCATCATTAAATATTACCCCAACAAGTAATGGTGCTGAAAATCCTAATAACATTGTTGTTAATATCATACCGGCACCCATAGTATAATAAGCAATAATACCAGATAAAATTGACATAACAACACCACTTTTTAAAAGTAATTTTACAACTTTTTTCTGTCCTTTTGTAAGCTTTAAATCATTATTCTTTAAAGGCATTTCGCCCTTCATTCTTCTTATCTTTGATATCCTATCGCCTTTTTCACAGCTTACGGCTTTATTATAAATTTGGTTTTCCTTATACTTAATAGCGTAATCAATATCTGATATATGATATTTCAAATCACGGATTTTTTCCGCTGTTTCAACTGGATCAAACGGCTCATTCTCTCCTATTACTTCACAATTAGGATTATCTTCAAAATAATAATAATCACTAACTAGTGGCATCTCGCTTCCTTTTTCCTTTTTTCCTTTTCCTATCATATTTATTCCCCCTTACTAACTAAAACAATTGTATCATATTTTTCTTATTTTGTCAAACATAAGTTCTTTTTTTACATCTTTAACGTCTATAAATCTTGCTTTTACTATTATTTTTATTACCAATAACATCACAGTTTTGACCTAAATTAAAACGATAAGCACATTCACTCCTCTGATACGCCTTAATTTTATCACTAAAATAAACATCATTTAAAGTCTTAAGACATTTTCGTAAATTCTCTATATCTAAAACGTATTTCTTTCTTCGCTCAATTAAACCCTTTAACATACCATATAACTTATCATAAATTTCTACATCCATTCCCTCATCATAACCCCTTTTATGGCAAAAATCATCTATTTTCTCTATAAACAAAAGTCTAATACGCCAAATTTTCTCTTGCATATCCTCTTTTTTGTTAGCACCAACATCCTTCTCTTTGTCCCGCTTAGCGTTTAACCCCTTCATATACTCAAGTCTAAGCCTTTCTCTTCTAATTTTAACTACCAAACTATCCCTTTTGCCCCTCTTCTTTCGCATAGCAATATCATTCTCAACATTTTTTATAGAAACATCAATATTCCTTATAAGCACCTCGTATTTGCCAATAAGTTCAACTATTTTTCTACATTCAATTAAAGGATAATTACCATTTAAGTACATATCACTTACCTTCATAAAACCTCCCTAAATCTGCAACTACAAATAATCATTAAAAGAAATTACCTCTTGCGAACCTTTCCTATTTGCTCCCCATCTTCCTTTTCCACACCATCACAATTCCTAGCAAAATTAATCAGTTCATCATATACATCACTATCAGAAGATATTTCCATTCCCTTATCCTGAAGAATACGCAAAACAGTTGTATCCCCTATCAACCTAACACTATTAATATCACACTCACCATTTTGTAATCCCATATTAATAGTATCCATAAGCATATCAACTACCAGTTGCCAAATATCCCTCTTGCTCTCATCAACATTATCTTTAGTAAATAACCCATTAAAAGCCCCCGCCAAGACATTCATATCCTTAGAAAACTTACTATTCCCTCTACTATCAACCACTTTTTCCCTCTCTCTAGATGAACCACTTCTAATTTGCGAATTCAAAAACTCACCAAAACTTTTTTTCTCTTTCACAATAATTCCCCCTATATATAGCTAACGTCTTCTTTAACGTCTTCTTATTTTACCATCATAGCCATCAATCTCTCGCATACTTCTCCTACTATCATCCATTCCATATCCAGAAGCACGCTCATTTACATCAAAATGATAACTATTACGACATTCATTAGATTTACCACGATAAAATAAATCCAGTCCCTTTTGCAACCCATCACGTTCATCAAGCAAATCCTCTTTTTCATACCTCAATTCCTCAAGTTCATCCTCAAGATTATAATAACTCCTCAAAGTATAAAATCTCTTTTCTCTCTTCTTTTCACAAATCCCTCTAACAGCCCGATAAATAAATTGCTTATAATTAAGATAAATTCTTTTTAATCCCGTAAAAATAGCATTACTATCATTAGCAAGTAAACTAAGTACTCCGCCCCCTGCTAAACCAATCACCATATAAAGTGGCACCGCTCCAAGACCACTCATCATAAAACCAATCACTCCCACAACACTCGCTCCAAAAACTCCGCCTCTAACTACTGACTTAGCATTTTTATAATCATCATCACTAATAGAACCTAGCTCCCTCTTCTTCTCTCTCGTATCCCTAATCATCTCATCAAGCGTCCCAACTACTCCTCTTTTAACGCTCTCATCCCTATGTCCAGCAATATTAAGCTCCACCCTATTAATGCACCTATCAATCTTCTCAATCTCCCCATTCAAAAAAGCAATCCTCTCTCTCGCATAATCCGGATTTACCACTCTACCTTGTGGCTCATCGCTAACCACACCAATATCACGAGCATCGAACGCCTCATCGTTATAATAAATATCCCCTATAAAATCATTTTTCATCTCAAATTCCCCCTCACTACTAATGACATTATAACATATTTCCCTCATTTTGTCAAACTTACGTTTGCTTTTGCCCTATTGGGAGCAGATACAATGCCCCTATTACTTAGAATTAATCCCCTTTACCTTGCACCTCTTTAACCCAAACAATCCCCTTTTATGACTAACCAAATACATAAGTCCCTCATACATATCACTATAATTATAATCATCCATCTTATTAATACCCCCTCTAATTAATGTATTAATAACAATAAGTTTATCCAGTTTCTTTATGGAGTTAACATCATAGTCACCATTCTTAATACCCCTCTTAGTAACCTTAAGGAGAATATCACTAACCCTATTATAATACTTATTTTTATGCTTATCATCCGGCATCCTATTAATCTCTGTAACAAGCTCATTCAGCCTATCAATATTCCTAGCAAAATCCCTGTCCAAAGAAAAAGACCTAATCCTACTCTTAATATCCATAAAATCCTCCTCACTGCCCCTCCACAAAGACGCCTACTAATTATAACATTCATTAAAAATTTTGTAAAGTTTTTTCACCAAAAAAAATGCTCACTTTTAAGCATTTTTTAGCCCTATCGGGGGTATAAATTACTTATGTTCTAGCACTCTTTTCTTCACACCAGTTTTAGACTTAACCGTATTATTAATTTTATTTTTAAGAATATCAATATCTTTAGCAATATCAACCTTTACCTTTATATCCCTCTCACTCGATGCCATATAATTATTATATCTCGATACAATATCATTAAGTTCAGGATAAAACTCTCTCTTTTCCTCAGTCGTAAAGTCATCCATCATAATTCTAAGTTCCCCAACAACCTCATAAATATCCATATTAGCTCTTTTTTCTAGTTCCGCATCATTACCACTAAACTCTTTAATCATTTTCCTATTATTAAATTCATTATATCCCGTATAATTTTTAATTTCCTCTTCCGTCTCATATCTTCCACCAAGTTCAGTCTTAGAATACATACTGATAATCTTATTAGACTTTATAATTACTGAGGCACTTTCATTTTTTAAACCCTGTGATTTATATAAAATTTCATAAATAGCTTTAACATTTTTCTTACCTTTACTTTTCTTTAAAAATAAACTTGCCTTAATAACCTTACCAAGAGCCTTCAACTTCATTTCATTATAAAATCTCTTAGTAATTATATCAAGTTCGCTACCGAACAAGGTTTTCATAATTGTAATTGTTAAAGATGCAGACATCACTGTAATCCCAAAAGAAGTAGCCGCAATAACTAAATACATCGGATTACCAAGTAAAATACTAAGTAAAATACAACCTATATTAACAAGTCCCGTTACACCAACAATAGCCATAATCTTTTTATATCTATCAAGCATCTCATTACCCTTATAACTAATCATTTCATTATAAGCATCATACCTCGCAAACGCTTCCAACTCCTTGTTGATAGCCTTAGTAATAAAAGTCACATTTTCTCCCTTTTCACCAAGCAAATCCACGGTATTTAACATCACACTACTAAATTCCACAATATCATTCTTAGCCTTATCCCTCACATTTATGCAATCATTTATCGAATTTCTCATACCAAATCCTCCCTCACTTCTACCTAATTATAGTACATTCTTTTTAGTTTGTCAAACTTACGTTTGGTATTACCCTATCGGGGGCCTGTACCACTCCATTTATTTCTTATGTATTCCCCTTTCAAAAACACACCATACACTTCCCTACCCCCTTAGGGCCAAAGAAAAAAAGCCCCTCAGGCTCTCTGTTTAATATGCTCCAATCTAAGCTTATCCGCAACCGTGGCCAAAAACTCACTATTTGTCGGTTTAGCCTTATCAATATCCACACTGTGACCAAATAATTCCTCCATATAATCCCAGTTACCCCTATTCCAGCTAACTTCAATCGCGTGCCTAATAGCCCTCTCCACTCTCGATACCGTTGTCTCAAACTTACTAGCTAGATCCGGATACAATTCCTTCGTAATACCCCCAATCACATTAGGATCATTATAAATCATACAAACACCCTCTCTAATATACTGGTACCCCTTAATATGAGAAGGCATTCCCAATTCGTGGAGCATCTTCGTAATAGCAATCTGCACATTATTATGATACAGATTAACACTCTTACTATCCAGTACCTTAAAAGCCTCTAACACCCTCTTTTCAAGCTCCCCTAAATCAAACGGTTTAAGTACATAAAAACTAACTCCATATTCACTCACTTTCCTAATAACATCCGGTGCATTATAACTAGTAGCCACAATCACTTTCTTATCAATATTCCTCTTCTTAAGCTCTTCTAGTACATAAAGCCCGTCCTTATTTGGCATAATTAAATCCAAAAGTATCATATCATACTTACCATCATTATCTAATATTTTTTTGACACCTTCCTCACCATCATTGGCGGTAATTACTACATCTATTTTATTGTTACTACTGAAGTACTCCTTAACCATATCTACTAACTGCACATTATCATCAATCATTAATAGTCTAATTTTTTCCATCTTTTTATCCTCTCTTTCTTTTCGTACTAATTATATAACTACCTCAGTGTCAAAAAATGTCGAACCATCTCCTTTACAGAAAAATAGAGAAGTTTTTTACGAACTCCTCTACTACACTACTAACTACTTTGCTACTCTATCATATCTATTATATCTTTAACCTTATCAATATCACTGCTCATACTACCAAGCATTACCCCACTTAAATACTCATTTTTCATATAATCATTAATGTTATCTACACTAACATTTCCTCCATATATTATAGTAGGTTTTACACCATATTCTTCTTTAAGTTTACCATATATATGTCCCAGTTCTTCCTCATTAAAACCACTTTCCGGCTCATAAGCAAACACAATAAATTCAATATGATGCACTCCCTTTAATAAATGCAAATCTTCCGCACTATGAATGCAAAGTATAGGAATAAGATTAGCATCCAAACAAGCATTAAATTTCTTCTTTATAACCTCTACGCTATCGCGGGCTTCTCTATGTCCCACAATAACATACTCAGCTCCTAAACTCTTAAGCATATCAGTGCTAATATAACCCGTATGATTAATATCATCATAATAACTAACATTTTGAGCACCAACTGCATAATATCCATTATTAATAAAACTCTCCAAATAAATATCACTAGGACATACTATAATATTAACATCCTTTTCTATACTATTAACTTCATCTATATAATGATATAAATCATCATATAAAAGACCCATTTTATGATTTAAAACAACAACTTTATCCATTCTAATCCTTCCTTTCCTTAATAGCCATAATACCAGGCAATTTAATACCCGACAAATACTCTAAAGTAGCTCCACCACCCGTAGATACGTGATAAAACTTACCCGTAAAGCCCAGTTTATTAATGGAACTAATACTGTCTCCACCACCAACTAAAGCCTTAATATTCTTTCTAACTATATACTCATATATAGCCCTTGTTCCTCCTGAAAATCTATCATCCTCAAACATCCCCATAGGGCCATTTAATATAACTCTCTTACTTCTCCAAAGTTTCCTCTCAAATAACCTAATCGTCTTCGGACCAATATCAAAACAAATATCATTTTCATCTAACTTATTTATACTCTTAACTACATTATCACCCGTGATAGCGTCAACCGGAAGTATAATCTTATGCCCATATCTCTTAAGCATCCTCTTACAAAACTTAATACTATCCATATCAACCAAATTCTTACCAACATTAACTCCCTTAGCATACAAAAACGAGTAACAAAGAGCCCCCCCAATCAGTATCCTATCACACTTCCTAATAAGAGTTTCCGTAAGTTTAATCTTATCACTAATCTTCTTACCACCCATAACAATAACAAAAGGATGGCTCTTCTCTTTCATAATACTATCAATCTTCGTGATTTCTTTCTCAACTAAGAACCCAATCCCACTAGGCAAATACTTAGCAATACCAACTACCGAAGTATGAGCCCTGTGCAAAGTACCATAAGCATCATTAATAAATATATCCCCTAAACTTGCCCACTCCTTACCAAGCCCCTCATCATTACCACTTTCTCTCTTCCCATTAATATCCTCAAATCTCGTATTCTCCATAAGAAGAACATCACCATCGGCAAGTTTACTAACCATATTACTAAGCATTTTACCGTGAGTTTTCGGACAAAACTTAACCTCTTTCTTCAAAAGTTTACTAAGCCTTTCACTAACAGGAAATAAACTCTTACCATCCATATCCTCTTTCGTCTTAACCTTACCAAGATGGCTCATAAGAATAACCTTAGCCCCATTATTAATAGCATACTCAATAGTCTCCAAACTCTCCTTAATCCTCGTATCATCTGCTATTTTTGACCCCTTCATTGGCACATTAAAATCACATCTAATAATAACTCTCTTCCCCTTCAAATCAAAATCCCTAATCGTTTTCATTAAAGCCTCCCTATCTAACTTACTTAAAGTATACTACACTATTTTCCATAAGTAAATGTTTTTACAACCATTTGACACTTTTTATTGTTACCCTATGGGAGTAAAAACGTAGAATAATACTTGCAGTTTTTAAATTTCTGCAAATATACTATTGCAGTTTTTCAAAATTCGTTAGCTATAAATTGGTTAATATATATAGAACAGTTTTTCAAAATCTGTAGACCTATTATTACAGTTTTTGAAAAACTGCTACTCTAAAATTCACCTACTACTTTACATCCCATATTACTTATGTTACAATTATCGTGAAAGGATGGATATTATGTTTGAAAAAAGAAAAGAACCAACTTACAAAGCTACTATTTATTGTACTTACCGAAACACATCTCCCCTAGAAAGTAATCTAGAAAATCTAGATATAGAACCCCTTATAAATAGTAGAGACCCTGAAAAAAGAAACTATAACCTCATAGTAATAACAAAAGAAACAGAAAAGAAAGGAATAATCCCCATAATAACAATATATGATAAAAATAAATGGATTAAAGAAACAACCCCAAATAAGCAAACCAAGTTAACAAGTACAAAAGGAAACACCATAATAATTAAAGGTGACCCCATAAACCTATCTTGTGAAAATAAAGAAGAAATAATAAAAACAACCAATATAACTTTGGGCATATTACAACCTAAACAAAATGGCAAAAAATTAAAAAGAACTAAACCTATTCCCTAAAAACTGGAATTGGACACTTTTTATGGAATAGAATACTAATCTTATATACAGTAAAACTCTACATCATAATAAAGTCCATACCCATCGTATGGATTTTTTTCACCCCTTTCTTCCTTACAGAGTACATCTCCCTCTTTTCCCCCATCCCCCTATAAACCCCCGATAGGGATTTGACACAAAAGAAAGTTAATGGTATAATATAGAGCGTAAGTGAGATATTCTTTTTTAATTTTATATTATATTTTTTTAACGGTAATAAAAGAAAGGAATGAAAATGAAAGAATTAGACACCAAAATATTTGCCCTTGGAGGACTAGGTGAAGTCGGTAAAAATATGTACTGCGTAATGCACCATAGCGAAATAATCATCGTCGATGCTGGCGTAATGTTTCCCGATGACAGCCTCCTTGGAATAGATTATGTAATACAAGATATAAGCTTTTTAAAACAAAATGAAAGCAAAATAAAATGCTTACTAATAACACACGGTCACGAAGACCATATTGGAGGAATACCATTTCTCCTATCAAGTGTTAAAATACCAAAAATATACGCCCCAAGCGTAGCCAAAGAATTAATAGAGAAAAAATTAGAAGAAAGAAATATAAGATATAAAATAAATATATATAATGAAAATACAACCGTTAAAACAAAATACTTCAATATAGAATTCTTTAGAACAACTCACTCCATACCAGATTCCCACGGAATAAGCATTAATACTCCTAACGGAACAATCGTAATGACCGGAGATTTCAAATTTGACTTCACCCCAATTGGACCAATGGCCGATATCCATAAAATGGCCGAAATAGGAAAAAAAGGCGTAGCTGTTCTTATGAGTGACTCCACTAACGCCCTTAGCGAAGGAATAAGCGTAAGTGAATCCAAAGTCGATGAAAACCTAGGTGAAATATTTGCATCCAATAAAGAAAACCGCATAATAGTCGCTACCTTCGCATCCAATATATATAGATTAAAACACATTATCGAAACCTGTAAGAAAAATAAAAGAAAAGTAGCCCTATTCGGACGCAGTATGGATACATCTATCGAAATAGCAATGAAATGCGGTTATATAAAAGACAAAAAAATAATCATATCTGCCGACGAAGTAAGTAAACAAAAACCAAGCGACGTATGCTTACTATGTACAGGAAGCCAAGGAGAACCCCTTGCAGCCCTTTCCCGTATTGCTAGTGGAACCCATAGACAAATCAAACTATTACCAACTGATGTCGTTGTCTTCTCATCTTCCCCAATACCGGGAAACGCTGGCAGTGTTGCCAAAACCATTAATAAACTATATCAAAAAGGAGTTAAAGTATATACTCACGGCGGAGAAACAAATATCCACTCTTCCGGCCACGCTAATGAAGAAGAACTAAAACTAATGCTTAGACTATTCAAACCCAAATACTTTATTCCTTACCACGGCGAATATAGAATGCTCAAAAAACACGCTGACCTTGCTATCGAGTGCGGTATCCCTGCTGGAAACACTTTCGTTCTTGAAAATGGCGACGTCGTAAGTCTAACTAAAAAAAGCTTAACAAAAACTGGAAAAGTAACCGCTGGAGATGTATATGTAGACGGCTCCCGCATTGGCGATATAAGTAATGTCATCATCAAAGACCGTGTCCTTATGTCCAATAACGGTATCCTCGCTGTCGTTATCAATATCGATATGCACGCCAAAAAACTCCTCGGAAGTCCCGTAATTACTACCCGCGGATATATCCTCGTTAATGAAAACGAAGCCCTAATTAAAGACATCCAACGCAAAATTAGCAGTATTATAACTAAAAAACTAAAACACAAAGACTTCAATTATGGCGACCTAAAGAGCGAAATTATCGGCATTCTTATGCCTATTCTGTCCGAAAAAACAGGTAGGGTTCCCATCATTCTCCCTATCATTATGGATATTAAAAGACCTATTAAAAGTAAATAGGTTCTTTTTTTGCCCTATGGGGGTAAGAATAAAGAAAAGAAGTAGGATATATATACTTACCTACTATATAAATTAGAGTAAAGAGTAGTTAGATATATATAGTTCCTACTTACTTATTGTCCCTTCTTTATATGGCATCAGGACTGTTCCAGAGGTGTTATATATATGTAATAGATGTAGTTATTTAGATATCAAATACGGATCACTCTCTGTTCCTGTACCCGATGTAATTAATGTAGATGAAGTGAGGTAGAAGACAGGATATACAGGCCAACTCTGAAAAGCTTTTGCATTACTAATTATTGCGTAATCCGCCGAAGTTCTAAACGTAAATACATTTATGTCACTATTAGAAAAAGGAGTGATAACAAATCTATAATCAGTATAACTATTACCTAAAAGTATCCAATTATTCTTATCGCAACTACTTCCATAACCGTTTAATACTGTGTTTTCTGAACAATTTTTTCCTGATGCATATCCATAATCACTATAATACATAAGGCCTACATAACCATCCCAATATAAAGGTCTTGATGTATCATATCTTGCCGTACCTCTTTCGTAAACATAAAAATCATTAGACAATATTCCTAATGAATTAGCACCACCCAAATAATATCTACTAAGAACAACAAAAGATTTCGCCTTAACACTTAATCCATAATTTGTAAAATTAATTGATTTAGATGTAGTACTATTATTATAATAATTTCCACTTGTGCTGTTCCACCAAGCACCACTATTTAAAAGTTTCATTAATTGACTACCATTAGTTAAACTATCACTATAATTCCCGTTTGTTGGTGTTGCCCATATATTACTATAACTGCCACTAGATGTATAGTCCCAACTAAATCCATCAGTATTATTTGCATCTTTTAACGAGGTTGCCTTAACAACTTTTATTCTATTTGTATTTTCTTTTTCTTCATAAATACTCCCTATTATTCTATATAAATGTTTATCAGGACAAGTACTTCCGCCCTCCATATCTAAACAAATATAGTTATTTGGTTTTGCCCCATAATATCTATAATCAGTATTAGCTTTTATCTCACTACCCGTAGCACTACTTCCACTTGCGATAGCTTCGTGATGAACAGCATATACTCCACTATCTCCCGTTGTATTATCATTTAAAGAGTTAATAAATTCAACTGCATTAGTCCAAGATTTTAAAACTACTTCTTTATTATATTTATATCTTTTACCACTATTATCTTCTAAAACATATAAAACTTTATTAGTAACACTTTCCTCCATTTTACTTGTGTTACTAGGATTTACTAATATTATCTTACAACCACTACCATTATCTTTACAAGTAACTATATCTTTTAAGTTAGTAACAGGCTCTGGTTTCAAGGTAACACTACTAGTATCTATACTAGGTATAGTACTTGTTTTAACAGTAGAGGTTATTCTAGCATATCCATTACCTGAATGTCCTGTTACTGTACTACCACTATTATCAGTAAAGGAAGTGTTACCTGCTATGGTAGAGGCATTAGTTAAGTAATAACTACTATTAAGTTTCACTCCTGAAGGATAATTAGAGGCTGTACTGGAAGTATATACATAACCAGAGCCTCCTCCACCAGCATAGTTTTCAGATGAACCTCCTGTTCCTCCATACCAACCACTTCCTCCGCCGCCACATTCTCCACTTGAATATGTAGCGTTCCCC
>SAMEA104315424__coassemble_1168_pt1 | contig 12900 bp, 12 predicted proteins | sample SAMEA104315424__metabat2_high_PE_039 | metagenome-assembled genome bin SAMEA104315424 (sample SAMEA104315424) | gut metagenome | biome: Monkey gut; feature: monkey-associated habitat; material: faeces | place: China | collected 2013
ATAGACTATAACATAAAGAGTACAGTGGTACTCTAACTTGTTATAGTCTTTTTCTGTATATAAAGAAAAGGAGCGGTAAGATGAGTAAGTTATTTAAAAATAAGGATGTAAAGGTAATAATATTAGAGGTATTTTTAATAGCCTTAGGTTTAGTAGGACTTACCTTAGGTGTTAAGTATATTATGAATAGTATTAATGTTAACATAGATACTAGTACCTTAGCTATAGATAGTATGAACGCTAATGTCACTAATGGAACTCTAACACCAATAGAAGATAGTACAGTTAACATTAATACTGCTAGTAATGTTCTTAGAATAACCTTTGATGTAAAGGGAGCTAGTACTAATACAGGTAATAACATTATATATGATGTATTACTTAATTTAACCGCAGATTGTACTCTTAAAAATGAAAGTGTAAAGTGGAACCTATATAAGAATAATAATCTACTTACAAGTGGTACCACTTCCCCAAAGTATGATAAAAACGTACTAGGTGGTAAGATTACTCTTACTGATACCCAACAAGATTTAGTTAAATATAGTGGTACAGCTGATAAGTATGTATTTATATTATGGATGAGTGAAAGTTGTAATGAAGAAGATATAACTAAGTGTGATTTATCTAATGCTCTAACTAGTTATAGTGGTGGTAAAAGTATTAGTGGTAATATAGATATAAGACTAAATAGTGGAAAGAAGAAAGAAAATAAAAGAGAAAGTTATGATATAGAAAATACTTGTAATATCCTTGGAGGTAATGCCGTCGAAGCTGTAAAACTAGCTGATGATGGAACTACCGGAGATAGTGGAAGTGGTGTATATAAGATAGAACATAGTGCTATTCCTAGTGGTGAAAGTGCAACAGGTAGTGAAATACCAGCCGTAACAGATTACAGATATTATGGTCCTAATCCTAATAATTATATATTATTACCAGATATGAATACCATAGATAATACTAGTTGTATAGTTAATGGACACGAGGTAGAAAGTCCTTATGATAATAGTCCTCTTTCAAAGACGGATTGTGAGAGCTCGGATATATATAAATTTGATTATGAAGATGGGACGATATTGTATTATCCTTCTAGTTTATTTAAAATCGTTGCCCCAGCTGGTTCAATGACTTGGCTAGAAAAGGAATATATGTGTATATATGGCGATTACGAGAGTGGTGATTATGTTGAGGCTTATATTAATGAAGGTGAGGATTTATGTTCCCAGCTTTCGGTGGTAGAATTTGAAAATGGAACTGATAAATATACTGGTCTGGATACAGTGGGTTTTTTAATAACAAAAGAGAGTGAAAAAGCTATTTTAAAAAGCACTACTAATGGTTTATACAGAATAATAGGAAGTATATATAATGAACTAGAAAAGACTAATGTATTAAAGGTGATAAAAGCTTATCCTATAACAGATGGAACAACAAATGTATTTAGTTGGGATTATACTTCGAGTGGTAGTTATAGTAATATATGGGCAACACCAACTAGTGGAAGATATAGTAATAGTTTAGATAGTGGTGCAAGTCTTATGACATTATTAAATAGTGGAGCTTGGTGGAACGGTACAAGTGGAAGTTACTATAATGGTAGTAAAACAGCCACAAATGTGGATTTTACTAATTATGGATTAAGTGAGAATGCAAAAAAGCAAATAGTTACAAGTAAGTTTTATTTGGGAGGTTGGAATACAAATGATGTAAAGACAGGTGAAATGTATAAGTATGAAAGGGGAACGACTACTTATGGTACGGATAATTCAAGACCTCTTAGTTGGGATGGATACGTGGGGTTAATGTATCCTAGTGATTATGGATATGCGGCTGGAAATAGTTGTACATCAGAGACGGAATTAGTAAACTATGATGGAGGCTGCCAACAAAATGATTGGCTCTTCTATAATCGCTATAGTAATTCTCAGTGGCTAATGTCGCCGAGTTCGAGCGACTCCAACGGTGCGTGGCTCATGTATTTCTATGGCACCGTCAGCACCGGCTGCGTCCGCGGCGACTACGTCAACGACCGCTATGCGGTCCGCCCAGTCTTTTCTCTAAAATCTGATGCAATTATAAGTCAAGGAACAGGAACTATTGATGACCCGTATGTTATTTCTTAGGCAGAATATAAGGGGTCTAAGGTATGTGGCCCAGCAAGGGTATACTCTTACAGGCCACGTAAATGATACTAAAAACTGGTGAATAGTGTAATCGGTACAAAGGACTTAATAGGAAAAGGGCGGTATAAGACGGCGGACTTTAGCCCGCCAGCTCCCACGACTGTGGATAAAGTAATATTAAGATGGGTGATGTAATCTTGAAGGGTGTACTTAAACGATACAAATTTCTTAGTTATATATATCCTGATAGGGTAATTATTATATTAAAGAAAGGCGAGTATTATGTGTTTGGTGATAGCTAGCTAATACTTGCGTACATTAAATTTAAGGGATGTACTTTAAAGCTTAGAGACCAACACATTAACTATATAGTAGTTTGTAATATGGATATAGTCGAAAAGGGCGTATTTCCGGACAATAGGTATGAGGAATATCACCTTAGAAGTAAGATAGCGAGTACACTGGGTAGATTAGCATATTTCCTTAATAAGAGAAGTGTAGAAAGTCTCGATGCCACTATAAAAGAAGAGATAGGTTAAACTCATAAGGTCGCCGAATTCGGGCAACTCCAACAGTGCGTGGAACGTTGATTACAATGGCAACGTCAACAACAACAACGTCAACAACCGCAATGCGGTCCGTCCAGCCCTTTCACAAAATGTGGATATTATGGCTACGGCTATAATATGAGAATGGTTAAAGGACAGAGTTTACCCTTGCATAAATGCAAAATGAGATATGTATACGGGAAGTCATACGTGATAGCCCTAAATGGTACATACATAAAAGATTGTTCGATGCTTTAAAGAAGGACATAAGTACTTATATGGATGCTTAGGCATCCTTTTACTATCCCTATATATACCCCCGATAGGGCCTCTTTAATAAGGTAATATAAGCATTACCTCCTTTTTTGTGATACAATAGTGTTAAGGATGTGAGGAAGATGTATTATAAAATTGTGAATGGATGTGTTAATTTGGGGGGCAGGGATATTCTTGCTAATATTGATTTTGTGGTGCGGGACAGGGACCATATTGGGATTGTTGGGCGTAATGGTTCGGGGAAGAGTACGCTTCTTAAAGCTATTAGTGGTATTTATGAGATTAGTGATGGCTATGATATGGTTAGGATAGAGAGTAGCAAGGATTTTAGGCTCGGTTATGTTAAGCAGAATGATGGCTATGATAGGGATATGTTTTTGGGGGATTTTCTTAGGGGGGCATTTCCGGATATTGTTAGGATTGAAGAGGAGATTGGGGAGTTAGAGGTACTTATTGCTAAGAGGTATAATGAGAAGGAGTTTAATAGGTATATGGATCTTCTTAATGAGCTGGAGTACAGGGGTGGTGTTACTTACAAGAAGGAGATAGAGGTGGCTCTTAATGGGTTTGGGTTTAGTTCTAGTGACAAGGAGAAGAGGCTTGGGGAGTTTTCGGGCGGACAGATTACGAAGCTTTCTTTGATTAGGCTTCTTTTATCCAAGCCGGATTTGCTTCTTTTGGATGAGCCGACTAATCATCTTGATATTGGGGCAATGGAATGGTTAGAGGAGTATTTGCAGGGATATGGGGGAGCGTTTATTTTGGTTAGTCACGATAGGATGCTTTTGGACAGGGTTTGTAATAGGATATATGAGATTAGTTATGGGGAACTTAGGGGGTATAGTGGTAATTATTCGTTCTTTCTTAAAAAGAGGGAAGAGGATTATAATAGGGCTCTTAGGGATTATGAGATGCAGCAAAAGGAGATTAAGAGGCTTACGGCTATTGCGGATAGGTTTAGGTACAAGCCGAGTAAGGCGAGTATGGCGATGTCGAAGCTGAAGATGATTGAGAGGATGGTTAAGGCTGATAAGCCGGAGAGGGTAAGTGAGAGGGGTTTTAGGATTAATCTTAGTGCGGATATGGCTAGTTACAGGGAGGTGCTGAGGGTTAAGAATTTGGTGATTGGTTATGAGGAGCCTTTGGCGAGGGTTAATTTGGTAGTAACGAGAGGGGACAAGGTGGCTATTATGGGGGATAATGGGAGTGGGAAGAGTACGTTTTTGCGGACGCTTATGGGCGAGGTGGTGCCGATGGCGGGGAAGTTTAGTTTTGGAGAGCGGGTTAATGTGGGTTATTTTTCGCAGGATTTGAGTAATTTGGATTTTGAGAAGTGTATTTACGAGGAGATTGAGGGAGAATTTCCTAGTTTATCTAGTCAGGAGATTAGGGGGTTACTAGGTAGTTTTGGGTTTAGTGGTGATGATGTTTTTAAGAGGATTGGGGATTTATCGGGGGGTGAGAAGGTTAGGGTTAGTTTATGTAAGGTTTTTTATAGGAAGCCGAATGTGCTGATTTTGGATGAGCCGACTAATCATTTGGATATTGTTAATAGGGAGAATATTGAGAGGATACTACGGAGCTATGAGGGGACGGTTATTATGGTTAGTCACGACAGGTATTTGGTTAGGAATGTGTGTGATAGGATTGTGGTTATGGATGGTAATGGTGGGGAGTGCCGGATTTATGAGGGTGGTTATGATGTGTATATGGAGAAGAGGGAACAGGAGAGGAATTTGCGTAGTAATGTGAATGGGGGTAAGGAGAAGAAGAGTGGGAAGGCTTGCAAGAGTGTAAATGGTAAAGTAAAGGAAGAGAGTGTGGAGAAGAGGGCACTTAGGCTGGAAAGGGAGATTGTAGCTTTGGAGGAGAGGCTGGATAAGCTGAATGGGGAGCTTTTACAGGAAGAGGTTTATATGGATGCGAGTAGGGCGAGGTTGGTGCAGGTAGAGATTGATTTGGTGCGAGGGGATATTGAGAAAAAGACGGAGGAATGGGATAGGATTGTTAGTGGGATGTAGGAGAAATGGGAGTTATCGACCATTTTTCACCTTATACACCTCAAAAGTGGTCGATAACTCTTAGATTTTGCTTATTTTTGTTAAATATCACTGATTGAAAGTTCGAAATGTCACGGATTGAAAAGCGAAAAAATCACGGAATAAGGTTGAAATTTATATAAAAGTATTATATAATATTTATATAAGGAGGCGATAAGATGCTTATTAATAACTACAAAAAAAGAATAGTAGATGATAAAGTGGAAAAGTATTTAAAACTTTTTGGGGCTGTTTGTATTGAGGGTCCAAAGTATTGTGGTAAAACTTGGGTTGGTAGATATCATTCTAAAAGTGAGACACTTATGTTTGATAATACTGGTGAGGAATCAAGTGATGTTCAAGTTTCTAAAGTTGTGCCTGATGTTGTTTTAGAGGGTGAGAAGCCAAGACTTATAGATGAGTGGCAAGTTGCTCCTAATTTATGGGATACTATTAGATACGATGTTGATAAAAGTGGGTTAAAGGGACAATATATATTGACTGGTTCTTCAACTCCAAAAAGAAATGGAATATCACATAGTGGTGCTGGAAGATTTGGTAAAATTCAACTTAGAACTATGTCGTTATATGAATCAGGTGATTCTAGTGGCCTTATATCTTTAAAGGATATATGTGATGGTAAATTTGTTTCTAAGGGAACAGGTGATGTTAACATAAGAGATTTGGCTCACTATACTATAAGAGGTGGATGGCCTAGTTGTATTTCGTATTCTTCTGATGATGCTAGGACTGTTGTTAAGGAATATATTGATTTAATTATTGATGATGATTTATATAGATTAGATGGTGTTACAAGAGATAAACATAAGGTTAGATTACTTCTTAAATCTCTTGCTAGAAATGAGAGTACAACTGTCTCTAATTCTACTATCAAAAATGATATAAAGGAAATTGATTATGAGGATGTGGATATAGATACATTGGCTTCATATTTAGATGCTTTGAATAGATTATATTTATTTGATAATGATGAACCTTTTTCAATTGATATTAGGTCAAGTATTCGAGTAAAGAAATCGGAAAAAAGGCATTTTGCGGATCCATCTATTGCTTGTGCCCTTATGAATTTAACGGTTGAAAAACTTATTAGAGATTTGAAAACATTTGGCTTTTTGTTTGAGTCTCTTGTAGAAAGAGATCTTAAAATTTATGCTGATTCTTTTGGGGGAAAGGTATTTCATTATCAGGATTATTTGAATAGAGAGATTGATTCTGTAATAGAACTTGAAGATGGAGAATGGTGTGCTTTTGAAGTGAAACTTGGTACTTATGCAATAGAAGAAGCCTCTAAAAATTTACTTAAAATTAGTAATTCAATTAAAGAAAGTGGAGGTAGACCACCTAAGGTTTTATGTGTAATATGTGGAATGAGTAAGTATGCTTATATGAGACCGGATGGGGTTTATGTAGTACCTATAACGGCTCTTAAAAATTAGAAATTATATAAAAAAAGATGAACTTTGATGGGTTCACTTTTTACTTATGTAACAATATTATATAGCAATCGGTCTCATAAGTTTTCCTTATATTATGAGAGTGTATATAATCAAATTTTATATGATATGGCTTTTTTAAATTAGCCTTACTAATACATTTATATATATCTTCTTCATTAATATTGTCTTCCAGATACACGATAAGTAATCTGGCTTCGGCTCCAAAACGGTTCTCATCTTGATATTTGTATAAATATTTTCCAACCTCTTCGGGATGTGCGATAGCATATTTTTTCCAGTTATCGCCATAATCATTTTGAAATTCTGTGGTTACGCTTTTACTAACTTTTTGGTCAAAAGGAATACCATCAATATAAAAATCAACTCCTCTACTATGGCGTAGGGTGGGGGTAACATTGTCATTATGTTTAACAATCAGATACTCAATAAAATCATTTCGAGCTGTATTAATTTTCTTTATTCTTCTAAATCTTATTGCATCTTTTTGGACAATTGCATCTTTTTCCTTTTCGGTAATATCTCTTTTATTTACGGACTGGATATATTGGTCAAACCCCATTGCACTAAAAGGCCACTTTATTTCTCCCAGTTCTAGTTTTTCCCATTCATCTATCATTTCTTTAATAGCGTGGGAACTATATTCACCTACTTTATATTTAGTAGTATTTTGGAATAGTTTTCTTATAATCTTATTTGATATTTCATAGTTCCAAGTATTAATTATTTCATCATCTATTGCCTTTAAGGTTTTGGGAATATCTTTGGTAATATTTGTTTCCTTGTATAGTTCGGTTAGATATTCTGCTTTTTCACTCTTATTACTAAATATCTTTTTAATTTCATCTATTGATATGGTTTTATTTATATTCATAAGTACCTTCTTTCTTTTTATCTTATCTATTTTAAATATACAGTAATATCTAAATACATATAGTAATATCTAATATAATTTTACACTTATAAACTGCCACCTATAAGCCTATTATAACATGGTATTTGAAAAAATGTCCATTTTCTTTATTTTAGGAATAATTTATGCGTAAATATAGTTCTTAGTATGATATAATTATTCTTAGCGGAAGTGGGGTAGGATAATGAATTATATAGGTTCTAAATTTTCAATATTAAATTTTATAGATGATACGGTAAAGAAGTTTTGTAAATTAGATAAAGAGGATATTACTTTTTGTGATATATTCTCTGGTACTGGTGCCGTAGGTAAACATTTTAAAAAAAGGGGATATAACATAATTTCTAATGATATAGAGGTGTATAGTTATATAACGGCTAAGCATTTTATTGGGAATAATGGGAGTTTGGAGTTTGCGGGCTTGCGAGATAAGGGGATTATTGATGTGTTTGCGTATTTGAATGATTTGGCGGGGCAAGAGGGTTTTATCTATAATAATTATTCTGTGGCGGGGACTATGGGTAAGGAATATGAGAGGCAGTATTATAGCGATGAAAATGCTAAAAAGATTGATGCTATTAGGATGAAGATACGGGAATGGAAGGAGCAGAGGCTCTTGTCTGAAGAAGAGGAATGCTTTTTGATTGCTAGCTTGATTGAGAGTGCCGATAGGGTGGCGAATACAGCATCAGTGTATGAGGCGTTTTTGAAAAGGTTAAAAGCATCGGCCTTGAAGCCCCTTATCTTGGAGCCGGTTGATGTTTTGATTAGTGAGAAGAATAGGGAATATAGGGTTTATAATATGGATAGTAATGTGCTGATTAGGGAGATAAGGGGGGATATTTTGTACTTGGATCCGCCGTATAATAGTAGGAAATATGATACGAATTATCACTTGTTGGAGACGATTGCTCTATATGATAATCCGGATATTAGGGGTAAGACTGGGGTTAGATGTGAGGTGGAGAAGAGGTCTAAATACTGCATAAAAAGGGAGGCTCCGCAAGCATTTGAGGAGCTGATACGGGAGGCTAAATTCCGGTATATTCTTCTTAGTTACAATGATGAGGGGATTATTCCGCGAGAAGAGATAAAGCGAATTATGGAGAAGTATGGGAAATATAGGTGTTATAGCAAGAGGCATCGGCGTTATAAGGCGGATAGCAAGCGGGATTATGCGAAGAATTTTACTATTGAGTACATACATTGTTTGGAAAAGGATATCGAGGTTGAGTGATATTTTTTTCTTTGGGTTGGCCTATTGAGTTCTAATTAGGTGGAGATGGGGTGGAGGATATTAATTAACATAATTATGTAGTTTTTGTGTATTATTTTAATAAATTAAGAGTAGTTGCTAATAAATAAATATTATATTTTAGTAAATCTCGGCAAAAGTCAATATTTCGCCGAGATTTACTTTAAAATTATATTAGGTGATGAAAAATGATTTATTGTATTATAAATCTTGATTATTAGCAATAAACTTAGCAATATTAACATTTTTTATACCATCAACATTATCCTTAATTATTAAGTCTAATAAGAATAAGTATCTTGGGTACATATCTTTTATTTCATAGAAAGGTCTATATTCACGGTCGGCTGTTTTATCATCATCAATATTTTTAGATACTTGGATATAGAAGTAGTTATCATTTTGATAACGGGCAATAAAATCTACTTCTAGTTTTCCTATTCTTCCAACACTTAGATTATAACCTTTACTAATTAAGTAATTATGTAAGATATTTTCTAGTATAGGGCCATAGTTAAATCTATTATCAGTATTATAAAGAAAATATATACTAAGGTCAGCTAGATAATATTTTCTTTCCCCAGATAATGATATTTTAGATTTTATGTCAAATGTATTACAAGGATATAGAATTTTGGCATCACATAGGAGACTAATATATTTTTCTATTGTTCTAATATCTATACTTATGTTTATACTATTATAATATCTTTGGATGCTGGTTGCAGAAATCATACTACCAAAATTATTAATTATATATCTTTGGATATTTTGAAATGTTTCCGAATTTTTGATTTTTTGATTGGCTTTTATATCTTTTGTAAAAATGTCATCTAAGATGTTACGGACATATAATTTTCTATCTTGTTCATTGTTATAGTTTAAAGCTCCTGGGAAGCCCCCCTCACGAATGTATTGCTCAAACTCTTCATATATAGATGCTTTTTGTTCAATATTTAAAAATCTTTTCATATCGATATATTCATAGAAGTTTAATGGTAACATTTCAATTTCTATTTTTCGACCTGTTAGTTTGGTAATTAGTTTACCGCTTAAAAGATAAGAATTAGAACCAGTAATGAAGATAGAATAGTTTTTTTCGTTACGATAGCTTTCTATTACTTCTTCAAATCCTTTTACATTTTGTATTTCGTCTAAGAAGATATATTTAAAATCGTTATCTTTTATATATGTTTCAATAAGTTTATCTAATTGGTCAGCGGTTTTAATATTTTTATTGGGTCTCTTATCTAATTTTATTTCGATAATATTTTTTTCTTCAATACCATTATCTTTTAATTCTGCTATAATTGTTTCTAGTAGAGAGGACTTTCCGCATCTTCGTATTCCTGTAATAACTTTGATGGTTTCGGGGTCATTATAAAAGCCTCTTATTTTATTTAAGTATAGTTCTCTTTTGTATAATTTTTCCATTTTATCACCACTTTAATTTTATAAGAAAATTCCTGAAAAGTCAAGTTATCGACATATTTTCGGGTATATATGGCTAATTTATGTCGATAACTGGCTATTTCACGCTAATTATAATTAACTAAATTTATCTAATAATTCATAATCCTCCCCCTATACCAGCCCCCAATAGGGCCCCTTAAAATAAAAAAAGAAGCCTTATTCTTCTTCAATCGCCCCAGTAGGACAATATTTTATAGCTTCTTTTGTTACTTCTTCCTTATCCTCAGGGATAGTGTCAACTTTGCACTCTGCAAGTCCATCATCGTCAAAATCGAAAATAGCCGTATCAGTTAGGGAAACACAGTTACCACATCCAATACATTTATCTTTTACAACTTTTGCTTTCATTATCTCACCTTCCTTTACAGATATTATAAGTGTAAAATGGAAAAAAATCAATACAAAATACTTTTATTAATCTAAAAAGTGTGATATTATATACTTAGTAAGAAGAAAATCGGGTAAAGGTGTTTAGTATGGAAAGTAGAATGAAAAAATATTATACAGAGGAACTTAAAGAGGATGCACAAAGGACAAAGAAGAATGCTCCTTTATATAGACAGATATATGGTGCTTATGATGAATTTGAGAATTTGAAGTTACCGGTATCTGATAATGAGATTGATATTACGGATATTGGGACGAGTGTTACTAGTAGGGAAGAGTATAGGAAGATGAAGGAGTACGGCAGTATCACTAATAAGAGTGCTAAGATTGTTAAGGAGGAGCATCCGGAAGAGGTAAAGACGAGTACTGAGCCTAATAATCGGGTTTATAATATTAATGAGATGCTTGCTAGTGTTAAGGGTGGCCGCCCTAATATGGATGATGGCGTGGTTAGTACGTCAGCTAATTATCTGCATACCTTACAGACGGATGAGGAGATTAAGACGGATCTGGAGAAGGTAAAGGAAATGTACAACAAGATTAGTGAGGAGTTCGACAAGGAAGAGGAAATGGACCGAATGAGTGATGTTAGTACGGGGACTTTATCGTTAGAGCTTTTATCGGACTTAAAGAGTGACAAGGATACGGAGGTTATGCCGGGTTTTAAGGATGACAAGGGCCCTATCGGGGATAATACGAAGAGTAGTAGTGGTAATAGTGATAGTAGTGATGATAGGAATAGTGGTAATGGTAATGACTTAGATAATACTTTTTATGGTGGGGGTTACCAGTTTAATAAAGAGGATTTTAATGATGATAACTTCTTTGATGGGGATATGGATAAGAAGGGTCATTATGTTATTAAGTCTTTATTAGTTATTATTCTTATTGTGTTATTAGTTGGGTGTGCATTATATTTCTTAGATAAGTATAATGTTATTAATTTATTTTAGGGGGTGGAGAGTATGAATAATAAGGGATTTACGTTAATTGAACTTCTTGCTGTTATTATAGTACTTGCTATTGTTAGTTCTATTACAGTAATGGCTGTTAATGGGTCTTTTAGTAATGCTAAGGTAAGAAGTGAGAAGGTATTTATTAATAATGTTACTAAGGCCGTGGATGCTTATATAGCGGAGAATATGACTTCGGGATGGGGTGCTGATTATGCTGGTAATTATGTTAAATATGAAAGTGCTAAGAATGAATGCGATGATGTAAGTATTAAATGTGATGTAAAAGTATATAGGAAATCTTTTAAATTTCAGGAGGTTATAGATAGTGGATATTTAAAGGAAAAAGAGGTTGTTAATCCTAATAATAAGGAAAAGAATGCTGATGGTACGGATAAGACTTGTTATGATGATAGTACAGAGGTTAAGGTTTATAGAGATAGTGACTATGTTTATTGTTTTATGGTTAAACTTGGGTGTTTAGATAAAAATGGTAAAGCGGGTGTTATTAATACTTGTCCATTTAAGGATACTAATAGTGGTCTTTATACTAATAATAGTAATGATTATTTTACAGTTGATTTGAAAGAGGATGGTAGTATTAATACTCCTAGTAAAATTAAACAAGACTTAGCTGATACACCACGATAGAGAAAGGATAATACTGATATGAAAAGACTTTATATTATAGCATTTATGGCATTTATCTTAGATTTTGTTAGTAAGTTTATTATTACCCATATACTTAGTTTTAATGATAGTATTATGGTTATTAAGAATTTCTTTTATATCAGTTTAGTTAAGAATACGGGAGGTGCTTTTAGTATTTTTACAGGAAGTACCTTTTTACTTATAGTTATATCTTTTCTTATATTACTTGGAATATTTACTTATATATATAAGAATAATATTAGGAATAAGGTTAGTTTACTGGGGTTTGGTTTATTAATTGGGGGAGCAATGGGTAACTTATTTGATAGGATATATTATGGTTATGTTATTGATTACTTGGATTTTAAGTTATTTGGATATGGGTATCCTATATTTAATTTAGCTGATAGCTTTGTTGTTATGGGAGCTATTATATTGCTGTTCTTTGCTAAGGAAAGGGAGGTTAATAATGGTAGAAGGTGCTAAGGAGTTTGTAAGGGAGCTTGAAGATAGCAAACTTATAGAGGAACTTATATATTATAGGGATAGGGTTAAGAGTAATAAAGAGATTATGGATCTTCTTTCGATAATTCATAAAGAAGAGGATGATAATATGCTTATTTATTATCGAAAGAAGATATATAGTTATGATGATTATAGGGAGTATATGATTAGATATAATGAACTATCAATGTTAGTTAGAGGTATTAATAAGATGTTTAGAGAACTTACGGATGAGAAAGTAGGGAGTGTGAGCAGTTAACATAAATCCATAAAAATCTATAAAATTATATTGAATTTTTA
>SAMEA104315424__coassemble_1177_pt1 | contig 12801 bp, 10 predicted proteins | sample SAMEA104315424__metabat2_high_PE_039 | metagenome-assembled genome bin SAMEA104315424 (sample SAMEA104315424) | gut metagenome | biome: Monkey gut; feature: monkey-associated habitat; material: faeces | place: China | collected 2013
GGGGCAATAAGTAAGTAGGTACTATATATATCTAACTACTCTTTACTCTAATTCTTATAGTAGGTAAAGATATATATCCTACTTCTTTTCTTTATTCTTACCCCCCATAGGGCCTATATATAGAAAACTTGTTTGGGTGATATAAAATTTTTTCAAAAAATATGTAAAAAAGGGTTGAATTTTTTCTGTAATCTGCTAGAATATAAAGACAAGAAAGGGAAGTGAGGAGAACTAATTAGGGATAATGATAGGTACTCTTTGCTTTTTTTGCTTATTAGTTAGTAGAAAGTGGGTTATGTTATGATGCAAACTAATTTACCGGTACTTTTTCTTAGGGAGAGTGTGTTACTTCCTTATGGAGAAGTTAGGGTTGATATAGATAATGATAGGGATAAGGAGATTATTAGGATATGTGAGGTTAGTCACGAGAATTTTTTGCTCCTCGTTAATCTTACGGATCCTTTGGAAGAGGTACCTATTACCACTAATTTACCTGATATTTTGGTTATGGGAAGGATTAAGTCTAAGTTAACTCTTCCTAATGGTAATATTAGGATAGTTCTTGTGGGACATAGAAGGGTTAAGGTTCTTAATTATTTATTTAATGATAAGGATATTATGTATGCTTTTGTTAATAATATAGATGGTTTTAAGGGGAATATGGATAGTGGTAGTGATAAGGATAATGGTGATGATAAGAGCAGTGATACTGATAAGGGGGATGATGATGTTAATGGTGATAATTCTTTTATAGTAGAAGATGATAGAGAGGAAGATAGTAGTAAGGGAGAGGATATTTTTACTATTAATAGTGATGTACCTATTCCCGATAGGGCCAGTGCTAAAAAGGGTTTAGACAATCATTTTGAGACACTTAAGAAGATGCTTTTTGCGAAGTTAGAGGAGTACATTAGCAACGATCCTAGTGCCAGTAATGATATTTTGGGACGGATTTTTGCGACGAGTGATATGGGGGAACTTATTGATACGGTGACGAGTGAGTTTCCATTTACTTACGATGAGAAGATTAAGTACATTAATGAATATGATGATGATAAGCGTTTTAAGATGTTAATTCGTGATATTGGGAGCAAGTTAGAGGCCCAGAAGATTGAAAATGAGATTGAGTTTAATCTTTCTAACAAGCTTGATATGGAACAGAGGGAGTATGTTTTAAGGGAGAAAATTAAGCTTATTAAGGAGGAACTGGGCGAGGTTGATATTAGAGAGGGAGAGATTAAGTCTCTTAGAAATAGGGCCAGTAGATTGGATGCTCCGCCTCTTATTAAGAGTAGGATTACGAGGGAGATTAATGGCTATGAAATGCTTAGTCCTTCATCCCCAGAAGTTGGTATTATTAGGAGCTATATTGAGTGGCTTCTTAGTCTTCCGTGGAATATGGGGAGCAAGGATAATCTGGATACGAAGAGAGTGGAATGGTATTTGAATGAGTCCCACTATGGGCTTAGGGAGGTTAAGGATTTGGTCCTTGAGTATGCGAGTTTAATGAAGCACAATCCTAAGGTTAATAGTCCGGTTATTTGTCTTGTGGGGCCTCCCGGGGTTGGTAAGACGTCTATTGCTAGGGAGATAGCGAAGAGCCTTAATAAGAAATTTGTCAAGGTAAGTGTGGGTGGTGTTAATGATGAGGCTATGATTAAGGGTCATAGAAGGACTTATATTGGGGCTTCTCCCGGTAAGATTATTGAGGGATTAAGGAGAGCGAAGGTTAATAATCCGGTCTTTCTTATTGATGAGATTGATAAGCTTACGAGTGATTATAAGGGGGATCCGGCCTCTAGTTTACTTGATGTTTTGGACAAGGAACAGAATATGTGTTTTGTTGATAATTATATTGAAGAAGAGGTTGATTTATCGAATGTGTTCTTTATTTTAACGGCTAATGATGAGAGTAAGATACCGGATGCTTTAAGGGATAGGTTAGAGATAGTGAGACTTTCTAGTTATTCTTTATATGATAAGGTATCGATAGCGAAGAGTTATCTTATTCCTAGGCTTCTTAGGAGTTATAATCTTACGAATATTCATTTTACGGATAAGGTTATTAATGATATTATTACTTATTATACGAAAGAAGCGGGAGTGAGAGAGCTAGAGAGATTGCTGGCGAAGATTTTGAGAAAGACGATTATTTTGGGTCAGAGTAATATTATTCTTAGCGACCCGAAGGAGTATTTGGGTAGGTATCGATATGTGAAAGAGGAAGTTGGCCGAGGTAGTGAAGTTGGATGTGTTAATGCTCTTGGGCATAGTCCCTACGGGGGTAGTGTTGTGCCGGTTACTTGCACGAGTTATAGGGGCAGTGGGAATGTTATTGTAACGGGTATGGCTGGTGAGGTTGTTAGAGAGAGTGTTAATATTGCTCTTAGTTATATTAAGAGTAATGCAAAGAGGTTTGGGATTGAACTAGAGAGGATTGTTAATAGTGATTTTCACATTCATTTAGAAGGGGGAACGGTGCCCAAGGAGGGCCCTAGTGCTGGTATTGCTATTGCTACTTGTATTATTAGTCATCTTTCCTTAAAGGAAGTAAATGTTAGTGTGGGTATGACGGGTGAGATTACTTTAAGGGGAAAGGTGCTTGCAATTGGGGGACTTAGAGAGAAACTTATTGCAGCAAGAGAGATGGGACTAGAGAGGGTTTTTATTCCGAGAGGGAATGTTCGGGATTTGGAACTGGTAGATAGTGGGGTTAGGAAAGATTTGGATATTATTTTAGTTAGTGATTATATGGATATTTTTGAGTTTTTGTTTGAGGAGAATAATTGATTATATTGATGGGACTAATTGATTATATGGATATTTTGGATGAGGGAACTAATTGATTATATAGATATTTTTAATGAGGAAACTAATTGATTATTTTGCATATAATTTATTAGGTGAGTGGGATGAGTAAGGATAGTTTTAGGGCTTTTGTGAGAAGTAATCCGAATTTTATTTATAGTGTAAAGAACAAGAAGGTTACGTGGCAGGAATTGTATGAACTTTATGATTTATATGGTGAGGATAGGAGTGTTTTTAGTAAGTATTTAGAGGAAAGTGGAAGTAGTAGTAATGGTAATAGGAGTAGTGGTGGAGGTAGTAGTAGGAGTGCATTTAGTGATATTTCTAATATGATTAAAGAGATGGACGTTGACAAGGTACAGAATGGGGTTACGTCTTTACAGAAGGCTCTTAGTTTATTTTCGGAGTTATTTGCTAGTAAAGAGGGAGGAAGTAATGCGGGAAATATCTATGAGCCAAGGGCTGTTTATAAGAGGTTTGAGGACTAATGAGTATAGATGCACAGATGGTTATTAATAGTGATATTAGGTATATTAGTTATTTACGAGATAATAGTTACTGGTATAAGTATTTGAATAGGAGCGATGAGGCCCTTAAGGGGTTTATTGATGAAGTAAGGGATAAGTATGAGATGAAGACGACAGATAAGATTAATAGGCTATTTGATAATATTAATATGTTTGGGTCGTTTTTGGAGGCACTTAAGTAGAGGAAGGGTGCTTTTTTTATGTAATAAATGTATTTATTTGTTGAAAAATGTGTTATACTTATATTATCTAGGGAATGTGAGGTGAAGTATGAGTGAACTTAAATTTATGGATTTTTGTGCCGGAATTGGTGGGGGTAGATTAGGACTTACTAATAATAATTTAGAATGTGTTGGATATAGTGAAATAGATTTTTATGCCGAAAAAACGTATAAAACTTTATATGGTGATAAGGAAGAAAACTATGGAGACCTTACTAAAATTGATGCTGAAAAACTTCCTGATTTTGATTTATTAATAGGGGGGTTTCCTTGTCAAACTTTTTCTGTTATGGGAAAAAGGGCTGGATTTGAAGATAGTAGGGGTATGATTATATATAGTCTTATTAAGATAATGAAAAAGAAAAATATTCCCTATTTTATATTAGAGAATGTTAAGGGACTAGTAAACCATAATAAAGGAGAGACATTAAGAGAAATAGTTAGTGCCTTAGAAAATGCAGGTTATGATGTAGAGTATAAAGTATTAAATAGTTTAAATTATGGAGTTCCACAAATGAGAGAGAGAATTTATTTTATTGGGATAAGGAAGGACTTAAAGAGGAATAAGTTTATATGGCCTAAACCTTTTAAGGGCTTAGGAATAGAGAATTTTTTGATAGATACGGATGCGGAAGAACAAGATTTGAATGATAAGATTTTTCAGAAATACTTAAATAATAAATATAATGAAGGTAGATTTAATTTAGATGATATATTAAAAAAAGATTATTTAGTATTAGATACAAGGCAATCGGATTTAAGATTATATGATAAAAAAATACCTACATTAAGGACAGGCCGTCACGGTATTTTATATGTTAAAAATAATAAGTTATATAAACTAAGTGGCTATGAAAGTTTATTATTACAGGGCTTTCCAAAGTGTCTTGCTGATAAGGTAAAAGAAAGTAAGCTTAATAATAGTAAGGTACTTTCCCAAGCTGGTAATGCTATGACAGTTAATGTAATAGATGCACTATGTAGTAGTCTTATTGAATGTATGAGGAGGTAATGAAAATGAAACTAAGTAATAAAGAGGGGTATGTAATTATAGGGATTGTGGTAATTTTTATTGTATTTATTATTGTTATGTTTAGTTATGGCTCTAATAGAAAGAAAAATATTGGTGATATGTTTAAAGATAGCAATAATGGTATTAAATGTAATTTAGTTAAGACTTATACTGTTAAGGATATAGAGAGTAGTAATGACGGAGAGAGTATGTATATAACTTTGAAGGAGTATCAGACAGAAGGGACCGATAAACTTAAAGTTAGTACGGAACTTGGTGAGGTTATGAAAGAGGGTAATAATTATAATATATATTTTGATATTGATAAGAAGTATGTTAAAGAAGATAATAGTGTGATATTTAGTAAGGGTGAAGTTACGAATATTGTTTATACGGATAAAAGTGGTATGGATAGTTTAAATAGATACAGTTGTGAGGAGGAATAATAATGATAAAATATTTAGATATTGCTAATGAAAAGATAAAGGAGCTTGGTTTATTTGATAAATATGTAGGATGTTTTCCAATGCTTAAAGTTGATGATAATAGGCTTAATGTTGTTATATATTTTTCAGATGATAGTGTAGATATATGGGATAGTGATACTTATGTCGATGCTAAGTATGATGTTTTAATAGATGCTAAAACAGAGGAGATTATTTCTTATGGAGAAGTACAACCTATAAGTACTGAGAAGAATTATTATAGTTATGATGTAAGAGATAAGTATAGTGAATTAATTATGTCGGATTTTACAAGAGGGGAAGAGAATGCTATTACTAATTTAAAGGGATTTAGGGAGTTTTTTGCAAGTAATTTGGGTAAAAAGTTAGATATTACGCTTTCTAGTATTGAGGAGATGGTTAAGTGTGGACGAGAGGCTTATCTTTATTATTATTATGATGAATTATTTGCAAAAATATTAAGAGAATATTTAGATAAGGATGTTATTGATACGGATGGTATTAATAAGAGTTATGAAGTTATTAAAGAGTTTTATAAGGGTATTAATTTTGAAGGATTACTTGGGTAATTCTTTTTATATATAGAAAAAAGGGGGAAAATGTGTTATAATAGGGGCAGATTTAGGGGGAAGTTGTATGAAGTATGTAGTTCATATTATGTTTAAAGAAGAAGATATATTTGATGCTGAAGTTATGGATAATAGTATTAGAATAGATATAGCGGTTAATTATCTTGATAAAATAGAGAATATTTTAGATATTAGTAATATTAGAAATATGTGCCTTAAGAGGCTTAAACTTTGTAAGCAGTTTGAAGAAAATATGGGGAAAAGTATTGATACTAGAGGGTTAGAAGTGTTACTTAGAGAGAGTAATATACTTGATAATGTAGAAGAGTATATATTTATGGATAGTGAGTATACGAGAGATTTTATTATTAATAATATTCGGGATAAAAGGATTTATATTAGTAATAGGTTTAGGGCTACTAAAAAGGATTTTGATTTGGTAGAAAAGAGATATGGTGATATTGATAATATTAGGCTCTATATTGAAGGGAATACACTTAGTATTAATATAGATGAGTATAGAAAGACGATAGAATATATTCAAGGGATAATAGAATTAGTTAGTAGCCATAGGCTAAGCCCATTAGAACAAGCGTTATATGCTTACGACCTCGTTCGGGACAGGGTGTACAGGCTACAAGGGGAGAATGAAAGTCCGTATAAGAGTAGGGATTTGACGGCGGCGATTTTGGGGGATAAGATTGTTTGTGCGGGTTTTTCCAATATTTATAATGTGGTTTTGACGGGGCTGGGTATTCAGAGTAAGGTGCAGCTTTTGCGGAACAATGTTGAGGGGAATGGTCACGCTCGGAATGTGTGCTATATTAGGGATGATAAGTATGGTGTAGAGGGCATTTACTATATGGATACTACTTTTGGTTGTAAGAAGAGTGATAGTGATGAGACGTATCTAAAGTATTATGAATATTTTGCGAGGAGTAGTATGGATATGGCTCTTATTACAAGGGGTATTTACACGGATATTTCTTTTGGGGGCTTTTCAAGGAAGATGTTAGAGGATATTAGGACAGGGCTTGATAGTGAGGGATTTAGGGGGCTTAGTCTTGATATGGTTAAGGCTATTAATGGGGTGGCTCATTTTATAGATGGTAGATATTTGATAACGAGTGCTATGTATAATTGTGGGAAAGTTAGTGAGGAGTATTTGGTACATATAAAGAATAGTGTAGAGAGGTATGCAAAGTTAATGTTTGGTAATACGGAGATTGATGGGGATATGTTTTTGAAAATTTTGTATAATGCAAGAAAGGCCGAGTTTTATGATATGGGTGGTAAGTATTTATATGATGGTAATGATTTGATTAGGGCTGTGGTTAGAAAAGAGGAGACGAAATTAGAGAGGGCTATTAAGGGATTTAGAATGGGTGTTAATAAGGATAGGTTTATTAAGGCATGGCACGATGATGAGATGGCAAAGGAGATTAACAGGGTTAAGGTGTGCAAGGTTTTGAGGTTGGGGCTAGATAAGAGGAGGAAGTCAGGGAAGTAGAGGGGCTTCTTTTTTTGATTTCATTTACCAAAAGTGTGTGGATACACAAAAAAAGTAAATGAAATGGTTGATAAATTGATAATAATGATATATAATATATATCGAGGTGATATTGTGAAAATAGAAAGAACGGACTATTTACAAAGATTAATTGATAAGCAGGGTAATAATATGATTAAGGTAATTACAGGACTAAGAAGATCTGGTAAATCTTATTTACTATATAATCTTTTTAGAAAATATCTTTTAGATAATGTAACGGACGATAAACATATTATATATCTTGCTTTGGACTCTGAAGAAAACAAAAAATATTGGAACTCTGCTGTGCTTAATGAGTATTTATTGAGCAGAATAGAGAATGAGGAAGAAAACTATTATATTCTTTTGGATGAAATCCAAAATGTTGATGATTTTGTGCCTGTTTTAAATGGTTTTTTGTACAAGGATAATGTTGATGTATATGTTACGGGAAGTAATTCCAAAATGTTATCAAGTGATATAAGTACGGAATTTAGAGGAAGAGGAGATGTAATTCATTTATATCCTTTAACCTTTAAAGAGTATTTAGATGCTTACGATGGCGATAAGGATGATGCTTGGAATGATTATGTATTATATGGAGGACTACCTTATATATTGCTTTGTAAAACAGAAGAAGATAAAGCGGAATATTTAAAGAATTTATATAAGGAAACTTATTTAGATGATATAAAAGAACGAAGAAACATAAAAAATGGGCAACTTCTTAATGATATTTTAGATGTATTATCATCCCAAATTGGCTCTCTTACCAACCCTACAAGACTTACAAATATTATAAACGCTAGATATACAAGTGATAGCAAAAATAAAAATGAAGAGTTAGTTAATAAAAATACTATAGATAATTATATTGGTTATATTGAAGATGCTTTTTTGATAAATAAGGCTCAAAGATATGATATAAAGGGTAATCATTATATTAATTCTCCATATAAGTATTATTATGAGGATATTGGCCTTAGAAATGCGAGATTAAATTTTAGACAGATTGATGATGGTCATATTATGGAAAATATAATATATAATGAGTTACTAGCACGAAGATATAATGTTGATATTGGTATTGTTGAGGCTTTTGATAAGGATGATGATAAAACTGTAAGAAAGAACTATGAAGTTGATTTTATAGTTAATAAGGGAGCTAAAAAGTATTATATTCAGTCTGCTTATCAACTTACGGATGCGGCTAAAACTAATCAAGAGAAGCAGTCTTTAATTCATATAGGTGACTCATTTAAAAAGATTATAATAGTAAGGGATAATATTAAAACGAGAATTGATAATGACGGAATAGTTACTATGGGTATATATCATTTTCTTCTTAATAAGAATAGTTTGGATGAATAATTTTATAGGGAAACAGTCTTAGTTATGATTAAGACTGTTTTTTGTATACAATTCCTTTCTATATCCCTGCTCGCTTAGCGTCTTTAAAAAAAGATTGTAATTTTCCTCAAAATAACTTATAATAAAGTAAAGTAGGAGGAATATATGAAAATTACAAGAAAGAAGAGAGAAGTAACATTCTTAGTACTAATTTTATTAACACTATTTACAGCATACATCAAAATGGATAACTCAACCTTTGCCCTTGAAGAGGAGAGCAACTTTGGTGACTATGTCTTAAATCCCGCTTGGGTAGAGTTTACAAGTCTCCCAGCGGAAGAACAACAGAAAAGGGAGATAGTTCCCGAAAAATTTATCTATAATTACAAGGCCAAAAATGCTAAAACAGTACAAATATTTAAGGCTAAATCAAGCTATCCAGAACGTTATAACTTAAATGATTATGGCTATTCAACCTATCCTGATAATCAAGGCACTCTTGGTATATGTTGGGCTTATGCTACTGCTAGTTCCATAGAGACTAATCTCTTAAGAACAGGGATATCCACTATAACTAACCCTATAAAAATCTCTATCCGTCAGTTTGATTATGCCAGTATACATAGTGATTTTATAAAAGAAAACTACAACCCCTATCATATCTTAGGTAGGGTATACCCTGGAAGTGGAGGACTTCCTAACACTGGTTTTATACTTATGTCATCAGGTGTATCACCAGTTACATCAGATAAGTTCTTTGACTCTTCTTCGGATAGGTCAGCTAAGAGTTTGCAGGAAGTTTTTAACCTAGACAATGTCCAATATACAGTGGATAGTTATGTTAACTATGGTTCTTTAAATGACATAAGTTCTAAAGAAGATAGAGAAGAATGGATTAGTAATATTAAAGACCATATTATGAATTATGGTTCAGTTGCGGCTAGTTTTACAGGTTCAACTCCAGATTCGGCTGGTAGTTGTATTAATGTTGATAATGTTAATTCTAGTTTTCTTCTTAATGTTAATGGGGACTGTAACCCACCTGATAAATATGCCGGTCACGCTATGGCTATTATTGGCTGGGATGATAATTATTCTTATAAGTATTGTCGTCTTAAATCTTCTACTACTAGTGATTTAACGAACTGTGATAATATTGTATCAGGTAAGGGAGTATTTATATTAAAGAATTCGTGGGGGGAATATTATCCTTATCCTTATATGGCTTATTCTTCTAATGTTGATGCTGCTTATGGAGTTACTGGTATATCAGAGAAGAACTGGGATAATAATTATGATACTACGAAGGTTTATGATAGTGATTTTGCTTTTAAAGAGAGTAGTGTTACTTATTATAAGAGTAGTGATTTTAAGGAAGAGTTAAAGAAAATTTCTTTTTACTCTAATACTGATGATAATATGGATTATAATATATATTTAAAGGAAGGGACAGGGGATTATACTCTTATTGGTACTGTTAAGGGTGGTAATGTTGGTCTTTATAGTTTTAAACCTGATAAGAAGTTAGTTCTTAATAGTAATAGTTTTGGGATAAGGATTACTTCTGATAAGGGATATATTGATAAGATATTTGCTTTTACAGAGAATACTGATAAGAATGATACTATAAGAGTTAGTACTTCTTTAAAAGTTCAAAAGGAATATAGTATGAATGAGAAGGAATTTAGTTTATATACGGAAACTAGTAATATTCCGAGTGGAGGTGTTATTAATTACAAACTTATAGATGAGGGTGGTAATGATATTTCTAATTTGCTTGATATAGGGAATAATTATGTTCTTAATAATTATGTTAAGCCTACTATTAATGTAAAGGGAGTGCTACCTGCTGGTAATCTTACTTTGAAATCTTACTATAATGATAATGAAGTTGATAGTGATATTATAAAGGTTAAGGCTATGGAGAACCTTTGGTCAGGGGGAACTGGGACAGAAGAGGATCCGTACCAAATTGGGAGTGTTGATGATTTTAAGAAGATTTATACTAGTGATGATTATTTGCATCTTAACTACAAGCTTACAAGGGATTTGGATTTTACGGATACTAAGGACTGGAACGCTGGGGTAATATCTGGTTATAGGGCCTTTATGGGTAGTTTTGATGGGGATGGTCACACTATTGTGGGTCTCAAGGGGGATAGTAATATTCCTTCGATATTCTACTCTCTAGATGGTGCTAAGGTAAAAAATATTGTATTTAGTGATATTGATATGGATATGAAAGAGTCTGGTTGGGGGAACTTAGTTGCTATTATGGCTTATGATTCTTATATAGAGAATATTGTTATTACTAAGAGTGTTAGTATTAGGGGTAATGGTTCTTATATGGGAGGAGTGGTTGGTACTGCTTATAATAGTAGTTTTAAACATATTGCTAATTATGCTAATATTAGTTCTAATTATGAGTATAATGGGAAGGCATCTAGTATTGTTAATGAGGGATATGGTATTGTAATTGATGAGTGTTATAACTATGGTAATATAGAGGTTACTAATAGTATAGTGGGAGGATTAGTTACTGTATTAAAGGAAAATAGTGATAGTAGCGTTATTAGAAATAGTTTTAATAGGGGATATGTGTCTACAAGCCTGAAGGGCAGTGGTATAGTAGGTAATGGAGAGAATTCTATTATTGAGAATGTATATAATGTATTTCCGCGGAAGGTAAGTAGTAACGTTAGTAATATAGTGGCTTCCGCTTCTTATATGGGTATTCGTAATGTACATTATTTAGATGGTAATGGGGATATAGGTGATATAGATAATACTAATACTTTGGTTAATGTGAGTAGTAATAGTGATGAGGAGTTAAGAACAGAGGGTACATATATTAACTTTGATTTTAGTAATATATGGGAGAGTAATAAGGGGGATTATCCGTATTTAAGGGGTATTAATTATTATTATTTAACGGATATAGTAGTAAAGGACAGAGTGGATATGGAGATTGGGGATGTTATTGGTTTGGATATGGATTTTGTACCAGTATATGCTAGTAATAAGAGAGTGCGTTATGTAATTGGGGATGAGAGTTTATTAAGGAAAAGTGATAGTGGGTTTAGGGCTCTTAAGAAGGGCAGTACTAGTATTAGTATATATGCTTTAGATGGTAGTGGTATTAAAAGGGAAGTTAGTATTAATATTGGGAGTGATGATATTAACTTGGATAGTTATGAGGTTATAGATGAGGAGTATCTTAGGGTTAGTTTAGGAGAGAAGGTTAGGGATATAGAGAAGAATATTTATAGTGGTAATAGGTATAGGGTTCAGATTAGTAGTAAAGGGGATATTGTGGGAACAGGGGATGTGGTTAGGATTATTAGTAATGGGGATAATAGCTTGTATAGGGAGTTTGCGATAGTAGTTATGGGGGATTTAAATGGAGATGGGGCTATTAATTCAGCGGATATTCTTAGGATAAGACAGCATTTACTGGGTAAGAATGTATTGGGGGATGCTTATAGTAGGGCAGCGGATATTAATAGGGATGGAGTGGTTAATTCGGCCGATATTCTTAGAATTAGGCAACATTTACTGGGGAGTAGGGTTATTGAGTAGATAAGAAAAGGGCCCTAGCTATGGGGGGCTAGGGTTTAATCTTATTTATGTATAAAAAAATAAATAAAAATATCAATAAAATACTTGAAAAAAATACAAAATTTTGGTAAAATGGTGTTAGATTAGAGAAAGAGAGGTGCATCCTTATGTTAAAGTGTAAAATAATTCGAGAATTTAATATTTATAATATAAAACAAGTGTTCGATAACTTTAAAATTTCTCTTGGGGGGGGGGTGCATTTTTCTAATGCACAAATATATAGCATAAATGGTATTAATGTTAGAAGATATAACAATATGAGTACACGGGTACTCTAACTTGTTATATCTTTTTTTCGTGTGAAAAGGGTGAGTAAGTGTGAAGAGAAGTTTTAGAGTTCCATTAAAGGAAAGTTATTTACTTATAATTATAATAGTTGGTATTTTATCATTATGTATGTATTCATCTTTTGCTTTATTTTCCTTAGAAAAAACAACTAGTAAAGATATATTTACAATGAAGGCAGCTAGTGATATAGAAACTACTCTTAAAATATTTGAGTATAAGAAAATAACGGTAAGTGCCGGAGATAATGCTAGTGTAATGGTAAATGTAAATAATGATACCGGAGGTAGTATCTATTATGGAGTATTCTATGAAATGTTATCTCCTAGTGTTAAGAGTGATGATATTACCATAGCAAAGATAGATTGGAGTGCTAATGCTACTAGTGGTAGTATTACTAATGGTTCTATCTTACC
>SAMEA104315424__coassemble_1179_pt1 | contig 12778 bp, 6 predicted proteins | sample SAMEA104315424__metabat2_high_PE_039 | metagenome-assembled genome bin SAMEA104315424 (sample SAMEA104315424) | gut metagenome | biome: Monkey gut; feature: monkey-associated habitat; material: faeces | place: China | collected 2013
AAGGAAAAGATATATCAAAATTATGATGTAATTAAGAAAGTGGTTACAGATAATAATACGAATGAAGAAGTGGTAAGTGGAACAGTAGAAAAGACAGGTGATGAGGCTCTTAATAAGGCTCAGAAGCTTGTTACATTATCTGATCTTCGTGGTATTATTGAAGTATCTGGTACTAATATTAATTCATTTATAATGCAGGGCTCGGACAATTCATTTTATCTTAACCATTTGGAGAACGGTGAATATAATGAATTAGGGTCAATTATGTTAGACTATCGTAACAACTTAGAAAATGATACTATTAGTGTAATATATGGACATAATGCTTATGCGTCATACACTCCTTTTGAGGAATTGGAAAAATTTTATCAAAAGGGCTTTTATGAAAAGAATAAGTATATTTATATTACGTCTGGTGGTGTAAGGCATAAATATGAAATTTTTACGGTAGCAATGGTTCCTAAAAAGACTAGCAGACATATTCAAATTGAATTTGAAAGTGAACAAAAACTTGATGAACATTTACATTGGTTAAGAGAGATATCATTATATGATACAGGTGTGGAGGTTAATACAAGTGATAAGGTCTTGATACTTCAGACTTGTTCAATCAAATATGATGGTAACTTCTTAATTATTGGTGGAAGAAAGGTGATATGATGGAAAAAACTTTTGATTATTTCGGAAAATTTATGAAGATTTTCCTACTTGCTTGTTTCGCAGTTGTTGATGTTATTTCTCCAGTTACATCGGCGTTTGCAAGTACACTTGATAGTAATGATGTAAATCCTTATCAGAAAGGAGACGTAGTAAAATCTAGCGTAAATGCTGGTAGTCTAACAAACCCTGGTGACGTTCAAGTCATTAAGACTATATCTAAAACGGATACTCTTGGTAGATATAATATTAATTTTGAAATTAAGGGTAAAAAGAATGTGAATACTACTAATTATGATATTTATGCAGTGCTTGTTTTTGATAGGTCTGGAAGTATGATTTGTGATTCTGATAGAGAATCTTATTCACAATTGAGTAAACCTCTTTTTGGTAGTTCTACTTCATATACAGCAGCAGATGGTAATACTATTTATTGTAGTAATTCTACTTCTGGTGATGGAAAACTTCTTTCTAATAAGTGGGAAAGTGCAGTTAGAGGAGGAGTAAATTTTTCTAGCACACTTGCAAATAATTTAAATAGTGATATTAATAATCCAAGAGCTCATTTTAGCTTAGTTACATTTGCTAGCGATGTTAGTGATGCAAGCAATTGGCAGAATGTTGCATATAGTGATAGTCAATTTGGTCATCCTTATGGAGCAACAAAGCTTGGTTCTGCTATTAATGTTGCCCAAAATCAGTTAAATGGTATTACTGATCCTAATGCTAAAAAAGTTATGGTAATTATTAGTGATGGTGAACCTGAGAATGAAAATTCGGCTAAAAATGCAGCTCTTAAAGCAAGGAATGCTGGAACTACTATTTATACGATAGGTTATGATACAGATGCAAAAGCTAAGCGTATACTTGAAGATATAGCTGGTTCTTCTGAACGTTATGCGGACGCAGATGATGCAACAGTTTCTGAAAAAATGAAAGAACTTGCAAGCAGTATTTCGGAAAGTGACGCGGGTATAAACGCAGTTTTAACGGATACGCTTAATACTAATGACTTTGACTTTGTTTCTGGAGATGACGGAGTTAGTTATAGTGATGGTAAAATATCTTATGATGTTGGTACTATTACTGAAGAAGGAACGTCATTTAATTTTCTAGTAGATATTAAAGGCGATACGGCAAATGGTATAGTAGATAGTAATAATGGATTTATTCTTAATTATGAAAGTAATGGAAATAAGGAAGTATCTACGGTTGAAAATCCTAGTGTGTACTGGGAACAAAATAAGTATAGCTATAATGTTGAATACTATTATGATGATGTGCTTGATGGTGCTAATGGATATACAGTTAATGATGTAGTTGCTGGTACGAAAACTACTTACATTGATAAGCCTAAAGATGGTTATGTATTAAAAGAAGTTATTAATAATGATACAGAAATTAGAGATAATTCAACAGTTGTACAGGTTAAGTATGAAAAGATTAGAAATTTATCTTATAAAGTAGAGTATTATTATGATAATATACTTGATACTAATAGCAGTTATGCTGTTAATGATGTAGAATATGGTACAAAGGCAACTTATGAGGATAAACTTAAAGATGGCTACAGATTTAAAGAGGTTATTAATAATGAAACTGAGGTTATTAATAATGATGTAGTTGTTAAAGTATATTATGAAAAGATAAAAGATTTAAGTTACAGTGTTGAATATTATTTTGACGATGTGAAAAATGATAATTTATCTTATACAGAAAGTAATGTTGAGTATGGTACTTCTACTAAATATAAAGAAGTGGATTATACTGGTTACTATAAGGTAAGTGAAGAAAATGTTGGTATTAAAGTTACTGATAACAGTATAGTTGTTAAGGTATATTTTGAAAAAATTAATGACCTTAGTTACAAAGTAGAATACTTCTACGATGGAGTTAAGGATACGGATGCAACTTATAGTGTTAATAATGTAGAGTATGGTACAAAGGCTACTTATATCGATAAAAAAAGAACAGGATATAAACTTAGCAAGGTTGAAAATAACGAAGCTTTAGTTAAAGATAATCATTTAATTGTTAGAGTGTACTATGTAAAAGATACATTTAATTATACAGTTAAATATTATTATGATGAATTACTAGATGATGATGCAACGGAAACTGCTAGTGGTACTTATGGTGATACCATCAATTCTTACATCGATAAAGTCAAGGAAGGTTATGTACTTGATAGAACGGAAAATTTACCACTTACGATAAGTGAAATTAGTGATAATAATTTAATCAATGTATACTATAGACTTAGAAATGATTTGGGCTATAAAGTAGAATATTATTATGATAATGAGATTGATAATAATTTAACAGAAGTGGTTTCAAATGTAGTCTATGGAACAAGAACTACTTATACTGATAAAGTCAAAGATGGCTACAGATTTGATAAAGTTATAGGTAATGGAATTCAAGTTAAAGATAACAGTAATGTAGTTAGAGTATATTATAAAACTATAGATGATTTACACTATAATGTAGAATATTACTTTGATGGTGCTAAAAAAGATAATTTATCTTATACAGAAAGTAATGTTGTTTATGGAACAAGAACAAGTTATAGGGATGTAGATTATACTGGTTATTATAAGGTAAAAGAGGAAAATGTTGGTACAGAAGTTAAGGATAATACCATTACTGTAAAAGTATATTTCGAGACTATTAAAGATTTAAGTTACAAAGTAGAGTATTACTATGATAAAGTCAAAGATAATAGTCTAACAGAGGTTGTTACAGATGTAGTATATGGAAGTAAGACTACTTATACTGACAAAATTAAAGATGGATATAGATTTGATAAGGTAACAGATAATGATGTTGAAGTTACTGATAATAATACGATTGTTAAAGTTTATTATAAGACAATAAATGATTTAAAATACAATGTAGAATATTATTATGACGGAGTAATTGATACTGATAATGGTTATACAGTTAGTGATGTTATTTATGGAAGTAAAACTACTTATATTGATAAAGTTAAAGAGGGATATAGATTTAAGGAAGTTATTAATAATGATGTAAAAGTAACTGATAACACCACAACGGTTAAAGTGTATTATGAATATATCAAAGATTTAAGTTATAAAGTAGAATACTATTATGATGGAATAATTGATAATTCTAAAACTTATGCAGTTTATAATGTTGCATACGGTGATAAAACAACATACGTTAACAAAGATAAAACAGGATATAAATTTAGTAATGTAACTAATAATGATGTAACGGTAAAAAATAGTGAAATAGTTGTTAGGGTATACTATGTAAAAGATACATTTAATTATACAGTTAAATATTACTATGACAATATCTTGGATAATGACGCAACAGAGACTAATGGAGCAACTTATGGAGACATTATTAATTCTTATACCGATAAGGTTAAGGAAGGTTATGTACTTGATAGAACAGAAAATTTACCACTTACAATAAGTGAAATTAGTGATAACAATTTAATTAATGTATATTATAGACTTAGAAATGATTTATCTTATAAAGTGGAATATTATTATGATAATGAGATTGATAATACATTAACTAAAATTGTAGATAATGTTGTATATGGAAGTAAAACTACATATAGTCCAGAACCAAAGGCTGGTTTCAGATTTGTTGGTGTTACAGGAAATGATGTAGCAGTTAAAGATAACAATAATGTTGTTAAAGTATATTATAAGACAATTGATGATTTAAAATATAATGTTGAATATTATTTTGATGATGCTAAAAGAGATGAATTATCTTATACAGAAAGTAATGTAGTTTATGGAACAAAAACAAGTTATAAAGACGTTGACCATACAGGTTATTATTTTGATAAGGTAGAAAATGCTAATATTGAAGTTATAGATAATAGTATTACGGTTAAGGTATATTTTAAGACTATTAATGATTTAAGCTATAAAGTAGAATACTATTTTGATGGCGAAAAAGATGATAGCTTAACAGATACAATTACTGATGTAGTTTATGGAACAAGAACTACTTATACTGATAAAATCAAGGATGGCTATAAATTTGATAAGGCTACTGATAATGGCGTTAGGGTTGTAGACAATAATACAGTAGTTAGAGTATATTATACGACGATTAATGATCTTAAATATAATGTGGAGTATTACTACGATGGAATAATTGATACTGATAGTGGTTATACAGTTAATGATGTTATTTATGGAAGTAAAACTACTTATATTGATAAAGTTAAAGAGGGATATAGATTTAAAGAAGTTGTAAATAATGATGTAAGAGTTACTGATAACACTACAACGGTTAAAGTGTATTATGAATATATTAATGATTTGAGTTACAAAGTAGAATATTATTATGATGGAGTAATTGATAATAACAATACTGAAGTTAAATATAATATTTCTTATGGCGATAAGACTACATATACTGATAAGAATAGAACGGGATATAAATTTAGTAATGTAACTAATAATAATGTAACAGTAAAAAATAGTGAAATAATTGTTAGGGTATACTATGTAAAGGATACATTTAATTATACAGTTAAATATTACTACGATAATATCTTAGATAATAATGCAACAGAAACTAGTAAAGCCACTTATGGTGATGTTATTAAATCTTATGATGATAAAACAAGAGAAGGTTATAGACTTGTTAAAGAAGAAAATTTACCTTTAACTATAAGCGAAAACGGTGATAAAAATATAATAAATATTTATTATGAAATAATCAATGATTTATCTTATAAAGTAGAGTATTATTATGATGGTGAATTAGATGAAGATGCTGGTTATACTGAAAATAATGTTGTCTATGGAACAAAAACTACTTATACTGATAAGGTAAAAGAAGGTTATAGATTTGAGAAGGTAGAAGGTAATGATGTAGCAGTTAAAAATAATAATAACATAGTTAAGGTATACTATAAAACTATAGATGACCTACATTACAATGTTGAATATTATTTCGATGGTGTAATTAATGATAAATTATCTTATACAGAAACAGATGTAGTTTATGGAACAAGAACAAGTTATAAAGATGTTGACCATACGGGATATTATTTTGTAAACGCTAAATATAATAATGAAGAAGTTAAAGATAATAGTATTACGGTAAAAGTTTACTTCAAAACTATAGATGATTTAAGCTATAATGTAGAATACTATTATGATGGTGAACTAGATGAAGATGCTGGTTATACTGAAAATAATGTTGTCTATGGAACAAAAACTACTTACCTTGATAAGAATAAAGAAGGTTATAAGTTAGAAAAAGTAGATGGCAACGAAACTGAAGTTATAAATAACGATAGTATTGTTAGGGTATACTATGTTAGAGATAGCTTTAAATATACTATAGAGTACTACTATGAACAAATAAAAGGCAAAGGATATACTAAAGATAGTAAACTTACAGAAGATGGAGAAGCATTATACAACGACGAAATTAATGAATATCCTGATAAGGTAAAGAAGGGCTATGAATTTAATAGTGTAGAGGGAATGCCTTTAGTTATAGGAACAAACGAAAAAGATAACGTTATCAGAGTATACTATAAGTTAATCAAGAGTAAGGTTACTGTTATAGTAGAAGATGAAGACGGCAATAAACTTAAAGATGATGAAACTACAACAGGAAGAATTTACGATGACTATGAAGTTGATACTCCTGTAATTCCGGGTTATACTTTAGTTGAAGTGATTGGAGATACTGAGGGTGAATATGCAGAAAATGATAAAGTTGTTAAGTTTGTTTATAAGAAAATAGTACAAGAAGTTGCTCCAATTACTGGTGTAGATGGTATTAATGGCTTTGGTTCTATTATTGGAATAATTGCATTTATGCTTATTATTCTAAGAAGAAGAGAAGAGGCTTAGTAAAAAATGGTTCGAATAAGAGCCATTTTTTCATTTTCTGACATAATTTGCATACTATTTATTAGGTGAAAAGTATGTTAAAAAAATTTGGTTATTTTATCTTTTGCATAATGGTAGGATGTGGATTTGTTTATGCTGAAGAGGACACATCACTTGCCGAAAATGCAAAAAGTGCAATTATAATGGAAGCGTCTACGGGAGAAATTTTATTTGAAAAGAATAGTTATGAGAAACTTCCACCAGCATCAATGACAAAAATAATGACGATGCTTCTTATAATGGAGAATATTGAAAGTGGTAATTTATCTTGGGATGATGAGGTAACAGCAAGTGAAAATGCTAGTAGTATGGGTGGTTCACAAATATTTTTAGAGGCTGGAGAAGTTATGAGTGTTCGAGATATGGTTAAGGGTATTGCTATTGCTTCGGGAAATGATGCTGCTGTAGCAATGTCGGAAAAAATAGCGGGAACAGAAGAAGAATTTGTTAAACTTATGAATAAAAGGGCAAGAGAACTTGGTCTTGAGAATACTAATTTTAAAAATGTTACAGGTTTGGAGGCTGAAAATCATTATTCTTCCGCCCACGATATGGCTGTTATGGCAAGAGAACTTATTAAGCACGAAAAAATTTTAGAATTTACAGGTACTTATGAAGATTACTTAAGAGAAAATACAGATAAAAAGTTTTGGCTTGTTAATACCAATAAATTAGTTAGATTTTATCAAGGGGTTGATGGTCTTAAAACAGGATATACTGGCGAGGCTGGGTATTGTCTTACATCCACTATGAAGAGAGGCAATATGCGAGTTATTACTGTTGTTATGAACGAGCCAGATGCTGCAACCCGCAATAGCGAAACTGTTAAAATGCTTGACTATGCTTTTGGAATGTATAAGGTAGATACGATTGTTGCTAAGGGGAAGGTTGTAGAGAGAAAGGCGGTTCCTTCGGGGGATAAGGTTAATATTGATATAAGTGCGAAGAGTGATATTAATGTTTTAATGCGAAAGACGGATAAAGATAGGGATATTTCTTATAAAACGGAGGTATATGATATTAAACTTCCGGTAAATAAGGGAGATGTTGTTGGTAAGATTTATTTATATGAGGGAAGTAAGAAAATTGGTAGTGGCGATCTTACTGTTAAGGATAATGTGAAGAAGGCGGGTTTGGTTAAGGTTTACATTAGAAATATTGGCAGAGTACTTAGTGGGCAAATAGGATAGGACTTATGGTCCTTTTCCTTTTTTGTATTCTGTGATAAAATATTATTGTGTTTAATTTTTATTTAATGTTATGTTTGTATATTTTAAGAGGTGAAATTATGAAAATATTGGTTATTGAAGATGAAGTTAGTTTATCTGATATTATTAGTAGCAGACTTAAAGAAGAGGGTTATGATGTTGATATTTCTTTGACGGGGGATGATGGCAATTATATGGCTCTTACTGGTGTATATGATTTAATTATTCTTGATATTATGCTCCCTTTTATGGATGGATTTACTATTCTTAAGAATTTAAGAGATAATTCTATTACTTCTAAGGTTATTATGATGAGTGCTAGGGGAGAAATTGAGGATAAGATTGAGGGTTTTTCTAAGGGAGCTGAGGATTATATTACGAAACCTTTTCATATAGAAGAACTTGTTATGAGGGTAAATGTGCATTTAAAAAAAGTTAATGGTAATATTGTTTCTTATGGTGATTTACAACTTGATAAGTCTTTGTTACTTATTAAGAATATTGATAATAATGTTAGTGTATCTTTGGTTAAGAAGGAATTTTTGCTTCTTGAATTATTTATGAATAATCCTGATAAGGTTCTTTCTAAGGAACAAATATATGATAGGGTATGGGGAATGGATAATGATGTGCAATCTAATAATTTAGAGGCTTATTTATCTTTCGTGAGGAGAAAGTTAACGGCTATTGGTTCTAGTGTTTCTATCAAGGCAGTGCGTGGTATTGGATATAGGATGGTGAATTGTTGTGAAAAGTCTAAATCGTAAAGTCTTTAGAACGATTTTTGTAATTTTGTTTATGTGCAGTTTTTTAAATATTGTAATATTTGGGGTGCAGTTTTATACTGGTGAAAGTAGTAGTGTTCTTCATAGTTTAGATATGGCAAGAGATAATGGTAAGAATAGAGGCCCTGATGATAATAGGAATTTTGATAGTAATATTCCTGAAGGGGCTAAGTTTCTAGATGGGACGGTTTATACGGTTTTACTTGATAATAATGATGACATAAGGGGCATTATTAATCATACTAATAATAGTGTTTCTGATGGTGATATTGGTAATATTGCTAAGGGTATATTAAGTAAAAGTCCTAAAGAGAAGTGTATTAATTTATTTAATGATTATTCTTATTTATATAGTATGGGTGATGAACTTATTATTTATGATAATGCTAAGGTTAGGGATGATTTATTTGGTTATTTTGGGCTATCTTTTCTTCTTTTGATTTTTCTTCTTATTGTTATTTATTTTGTAGCCCTTGCTATTACAAAGTATATTACGAAACCGGCTAATGAGAGTTTTATTAATCAAAAGAGGTTTATTGCTGATGCTTCGCACGAACTTAAGACCCCGCTTTCAGTTATTATTTCTAGTAATGAAAGTTTAATTAGAGAGAAAGGAGAAAATAAATGGAGTAATTATATTAGGATAGAAGCAGAAAGAATGAGTAATCTGGTTAGTGATCTGCTTAATCTTTCTTCTTTAGAAGAGAGTGGTAATGATAATCGTAAAATGGATGATTTATCAAAGTGTGTTCTTCTTTCTAGCTTGGCATTAGAGGGTAAGTTTTTTGAAAATGGTAATCGTCTTATTACGGATATTGAAGAGGGAATTGTGTTTTTTATGAATAGGGATGATATTAGAAATTTAGTAGAGATTTTGCTTGATAATGCTTTAAAGCATTCGGATAAGAATAGTGATATTATGGTTAGTTTGAAAAGGAATGGTAATAGTATTATGCTTAGTGTTAAAAATTTTGGAGAGGCTATTCCTAAGGGTGATGAGGAAAGGATATTTGAGAGATTTTATAGAGTTAGTAAGGCTAGAGAAAGAAAGGATAATCGTTATGGACTTGGTCTTGCTATTGCTAAGAGTATTGTTGTTAAACATAATGGTGTTATTAGTGCAAGTAGTAACAATGGAGAGACTATTTTTAGAGTTTTATTTAAAAATTAGTCTTTTTTTAATGTTTGTTTAAGGTTTGCTATTTATAATGGGTTTGTAAGAAAGGAGAAATTATGAAAAGTTTATGTGTATAGAGTATAAAAGGGAATTTAAGCATTAATATAAGTAATATAAAAGGTAATTATAGTGGTAATATTGGTAATATTAACATTTATGTTAATAAAAATAATAATGGTAGTTGCCCCCGATAGGGTAATTTAATAAAAATGTGTCATTAATTTATATGGTACGGAAAGAAGGAGATAAGAAATGAAGAGATATGTTAAGAATATTGTGATGTTTTTGCTGATTGGGTTGGTTGGCGTGGCAACTTATTTTACGTTTGTTAGTGCTAAAAATGAGATGAATATGGGTCCTAATGGTAATATGCAAGGGGCTATGGGTAATATGTCGGCTCCACCGGATATGCCTAGTGATGGGGGTATGAATAGTAATAATAGTGGTAATGAAAATAGTAGTAATAGTAGTGACAATGGAAATGTTAATAATGGTAATACTCCACCAGAAAAGCCTAGTGGGGATAATGGAAATAGTGATATGAGTAAGCCTGATAATGGTAATGATAATGGTCAGAGTGCAACTGGTGGTAACGATAATAGTAATAGTAATGATAATAGTGGTAATAATGGTGGTATGCCGAATGGTAATGGTCCTGAGGGAACTATGATGAGTAATAATAGTCTCTCTTGGACTTATTATGTTGTCTTTGGACTTGAGGCTTTGGTTATTTCTCTTTTGGTTATTTATTTGATTATGTCTAGATGTAATAAGAGAAGTTTTAAAGAGGTTTTTAGTAATAGAGATAAGATGCTTATTTTAATACTTGGAGTTCTTGTTTTAACGGGGGCTTGCACTTATGGTAGCTATGTTATTTGTAATAATTTTAGTAGTGGAGATAATGGTTCCAATGGTAGTGGTAATAGTGGAAATGGTTCTGTTAGTTATAGTTCTGACACGATAATTGATAGTGATACGAATATTACAGAGGGTGAATATACTAGTAGTGAAAGTGATAGTAATGCGATACTTATTAATAGTGGTAAGGTTAATATAGAGAATGTTAGTGTTACGAAAACGGGCGATAGTGATGGTGGAGATAATACTAGTTTTTACGGAAATAATAGTGCCATTATGGCTAAAGGGGGTAGTAATGTAACTCTTAAAAATGTTACGATTAGTACTAGTGCCAGTGGGGCCAATGGTATATTTAGTTATGGTGGAAGTGCAACTACGAACAATAGTGCGAGTGATGGTACGACGGTGAATATTAGTAATTCTAAGATTACGACTACGGGAGATAATTCGGGCGGTATTATGACCACTGGGGGTGGTATTATGAATGCTAGTAATCTTACTGTGGAAACGAGTGGTATTAGTAGTGCAGCTATTCGTAGTGATAGGGGTGGTGGCACGGTTACGGTAGATGGTGGTACTTACAAGACGACTGGTCAGGGCTCTCCTAGTATTTATTCTACGGCTAATATTAGTGTAAGCAATGCTACTTTGGAGGCTACTAGTAGTGAGGGTATTGTTATTGAGGGTAAGAACAGTGTTAGTTTGGATAGTGTTAAGTTAGTTGATACTAATAATAAGCTTAATGGTAAGAGTACTACTTACAAGAATATATTTTTATATCAATCTATGAGTGGTGATGCGAGTGATGGTACTTCTTCATTTAGTAGTAAGAATAGTACGATTACGACTAATAGGGGAGATGTATTTTATATTACTAACACGAAAGCTGTGATTGATCTTGAGAATAATTCTTTTATTAGTAATGATGGGGATGGTTATTTTTTGAGAGCGAAGAGTGACTCTTGGGGTAATAGTGGTTCTAATGGTGGAGATGTTACGCTTAATATGGTTAAGCAGAAGGCAAGTGGTAATATTTATATTGATAGTATTTCTTCTTTGGTTATGAATATGAGTAAGAGTAGTTATTATGAGGGAGTAATTAATGGAGATAATACGGGATGTGATATTTCTCTAAAGCTTGATAGTAGTTCTAAGATTAAGTTAATGGGAGATAGTTATGTTACTAGTTTGGATAATGATGATAGTTCTAATAGTAATATTGATTTTAATGGTTATAAGTTGTATGTTAATGGAAAGGCTATTAATTAGTGGTCTTTCTTTTTGTTTTGGGGTAGTTAAAAAACACTTAGTGCAGATCTAAGTGTTTTTAGAGTGAAATTTATATCTTTATTTAGATAGAAATCGGGGTAATGAGAGAATTTTTCTCACTACCACTAATAATATAGCATTTTTTGGTGGAAATGGCAAGATATTTGGTGAAAATGGGAAGGTATGTTATAATTTATTTGCGGGAGGCTTGTTATTATGGAAGAGAAGAAATGGAATATTATTTATTTTATTGTATTATTTGCTATTATTGTGTTTTCATTTGTTATGGGGATGCTGGATGCTTTTTATGATGTTGTTATTGGACTTTCTTTCATTGGTGTATTTATTTCTTGGGCTGTATATTTTATTTGTTTATTGTTAATGAGGGATAAGGTTAATAAATATTATGATATAAGGGCAATGTTTGGGAGAAACTTTCTTATATTTGTATTGTTATTTGTTGCTTTTATGGGAAATGAGGTTGGGAAGTTGATAAATCCTAATAAACCAATAGAACTTGGAAATCTTGTTTATACTATTTCTTATTGGACTACTAAATGCGGAGAACAAGAACTAGAACTATATGATAATAATACTTATGATTTTATATATTATTATAGGGATGCTTATGGTATCTCGAAACATAGAAGGGGTACTTATGATTATGATATTGAAAAAATGATTAGTAATTTTCCTAAATATCAGGATAGTGGTTTATATAATGAGTATTCAGTAAAGAAAAGTAATGGGGAAAAGTATTCTACAAATAAGAATAATACTGAACTTCAGAATTTTTTGAAGAGTATAGATGTATCTTTGGAGAAGTGTTTAATGAGTAAATATGATTAAAAACGGTAAGAATGATGAAGTGCACCCTTTAGGGTAGACATTTATAAAAAAACTAGTTTGTGCTAGAAT
>SAMEA104315424__coassemble_1387_pt1 | contig 11077 bp, 9 predicted proteins | sample SAMEA104315424__metabat2_high_PE_039 | metagenome-assembled genome bin SAMEA104315424 (sample SAMEA104315424) | gut metagenome | biome: Monkey gut; feature: monkey-associated habitat; material: faeces | place: China | collected 2013
AACTAATTCGATAATTTATTCATATTTTAGGGTAAATAAGAGAGGTAATCCACATACTATTCCATATATATCCATAAGGGGTGCCTCCTTTGCTACTTTCTATTACTACTTAATCTTATCATATATAGAGAATTAAGTAAATAGATTTTGGGAAAATTTTTCTAAAAATTCACTACATATTAAAAAAGAAGAAGTCTCCCTCTCCTATACATTAACAACTTTCCTATGATACATTAAGCACTTATCTTCAAGTAAAAGAAAATTACAGCATCTCTTCCTTACACTCTTTCTCAAAGTACCATTAATATAATTATTATGTAAACTAATAGCCCTATTAATAACCTCAATATAATGAGCATTAAGATAATAAAGTTGGTTTCTAAGTAACTCTACATAAGCCTTACCTTCCTTTGCTGCCAATTCCTCATCTAGTAAAATAATTTCATAATTACCATCACTAACTGGAACCATATTATTAAAATTAATAGCCCCATATTCACCCTCTTTAATCTTCATAAAGTCTTCATAGTCCTTCATAGTTTTATGCTTTTCCTTAGGACTAGATAAAGGAGCAAAATACTTCATATCATTAACCATAAAGAGAACCCCAACAAAAGGCCTTAGTTCTTTCCTATTGTTATTATACATTACCTTACTATCGAACTCCCTTAAATAATTACAATATTCGTAATCCACTCTCACTAACATCAATTTTCCCATATATAACCTCCCTTGCTATAAGAAAAGATTAGAGATAACTTCCCTAATCAACTGTTTTAGCTCCCAATTTCTTATTTAATATATAAATAATGGCTGGGTACACCGCTTTTTTAGCTTCCAATTTTATACCAAGGGTATTGGCTGGATACACCGCTTTTATTAACTCCCAATTTCTTAACAAATAGTTAATGGCTGGGTACACCGCTTTTTTAGCTCCCAATTTTTTATTTAACTAGTAAATAATGGCTGGGTACACCGCTTTTTTGATTAAATTCATTTTATAACAAAAATATATGCTTGTCAATACCTTTTTGGACTTTTCTCTAACTATTTCTAAGATAATTAACCGCATCGCTAAAAGTCTTAACCTCCACTATCTCCATATCATAACCCTTATCCTTCTTAACTTTCATAGCCTCCTCATAATTACTACTAGGCACCAAAACCACATCCACCCCCTTCTTATACGCTCCCATTATCTTATATTTAATACCATCAATCTCTCCCACATTACCATTAATATCAATCGTACCCGTTCCCGCAATCTTACGCCCCTTAATAATATCATCCCCACTAATAGCACTATAAATAGTCAAAGTAAGCATCATCCCTCCACTGCTCCCACTCTCTCTACTATTAAACCTAATATCCAAATCATCCCCTGTATCAATATCGTAATTAGTCATAATAATCGTCCCTAACTTATTATCCTTATCCAAACTAACATCAATATTCTTACTCTTCTTATCCCTAACTAAATCAATATTAACACTACCACTACTCTCTTTAAGCACATCCCTAATCTCTTCGACACTCTCTACATCCTTACCATTAACCCTGTTAATAATATCCCCAATCTCTAGCCCATTATCCCGCGTATTAGCAATAACAACATTCTCTATATTAGTAAGCTTAACATCCCGACCCGCATACTTGTAAGCAACGTAGGTCGCATTCTTAACCGAATTATCCAGCATCAACCTATTCCTATTATAAACATCATCCCCATTTTCACCATCTAGCTCCACATCCTTCCTCGCCTCCAAATCCCAGTCCGGAAAAATAAAACTCATAAGAACCGTCGGCACCGTCCCCTCAAACTCCGTCACATATAGCAAATTAAGACTACCATTAATCTTCTTACTATCCTCTCCGCTCAGCCTATCCGTTATATCAATAGTACCTCCGGGGGCACTAACATAGTACGGAAGTCTAATATTAAAAACCACCACAGTAATAAAGAAAATAAGTATATATACCCTATTATCTTTCCAAAACTTTTTTAATCTATCCATATTTCACCTCTATTAATAATATACATTACATATAATTTACTATGATACAAAAAATAAAAAATATATTAATAATATTAACATCCCTATTCATTATCTTTAATCTCATAGCTAATCCCACCCTAATAACCAGAATAACAAACTATTCCCTATCAATCTGGGTAGGTAACCTCATCCCGTCTCTCTTTCCCTTCTTCGTCCTCTCTGACATATTAATCAGTTATAATATAACCTCGTATATACCCAAAAAGCTCCAGAAAATCCTAACTAAACTATGGAATACATCGCCAAGTTCCATATCCATATTCTTCCTATCAATGCTGTCCGGTTTCCCCTCTAATGCCCGCAATATAAGAACCTATTACGACGCCGGCCAAATAAGCACCGCGGAAGCAAACATAACCCTTGCCTACACCCACTTCGCAAACCCCCTCTTCATCCTGAGTACCACGGCCATATTTTTTCTCCACAACAGAACATCGGGCCTAATCATCCTCATCTCTCTATACCTCTCCAACCTCATACTAGGAATTATTTTACGGGGGTATAACCCTACGGGACCTAATATAAATTTTAACACTGTTTCTATCAAAAGTCAAAACTTTGGAACCATTTTTGTAAGTGCCATAAAAAAAAGTATCGATACCCTTTTACTAATACTAGGTATCCTAACTTCTTTCCTCCTTTTAGCATCCTTACTTATAAATTTAATAGATGTAAATACATATACCGAGGTAATAATAAAAAGCATTATCGAAATAACAATGGGCCTAAAAGACTTAGGCACCCTTTCCATATCAATGATGCACAAAACCGTCCTTGCCTCTACTATCATTACCTTTGGAGGCTTATCAGTACACCTGCAAGTAATAAGTCAGTTAATAGATACAAAAGTACAGTATAAATACTTCTTATATGGAAGAATTATAGGCTCTCTCTTAGCCCTAATAATATCATTTATATTATGCACTATAATAGGAATATAAACTAACTATATCATTCCTTATCTTAGAATTTGCCAATACCCAGTTTTGTCAGAGCCAATTCTCTCAATAACAGAATTATCAATTAAAATTTTAAAGTTTCTTTTAATAGTCCTAATATTAACATTAGTTATATTAGCTATTTCCCTTTGCGTTATTCTATTATTATTTGTAATCAGAAGAATAATCTCATTTTGAATATCATTTAGAGCAAAATTACTGTTTCTTATTAATTTATCTAACGATGAATTAATTGTCTCTAAAATAAACTTTATAAACACATTAGCATTGCCATTATTATGACACTCTGCTACCTTCGAATAGTAATTTTCTTGACGTAAATATATTTCCTCTTCCAGTGGTATAAATTCAAACTTTTTATCATAACTTATTAACATTAATGTTACCCAAAATCTTGCACATCTTCCATTACCGTCCGCAAAAGGATGAATAGCAACAAAATAATAATGGAAAATTGCCGCTAAAACAATAATATCTAAATCACTATTAGCTATATATGCAAATAGACTTTTCATTAAAGACGGAACTAAAATAGAACTAGGTGCCATATATATTATTTCATTATTTCTCTTAACGCCTTCCCCGTGATTTCTATATTTACCATTATCTTCATCAAAGTATCGCATCATTAAACTGTGTACTTTTAACAAATCACTTTCACTTTTATAATTATATTCATTTATATGGTTATACACTTCAATAGCATTTTTAACTTCTTGCACTTCATCTCTTCTACCCAGTACCTGTTTATTTTCTGATATATTTTCTACATCAAATAAAGATAATGAATTAGCTTCAATAGCAAGAGAAGAATGAACTGACCTTATTTTAGATTTTGATATCATATATTTTCTTTTTTGCTTATCACTAACATCAATATTTTTAAGTTTCTCATTTATATCTTGCAATATATCTTTCATTTCCTCATCAATATAATATTTAGGCTTAATTCCATCAAATAATTCCATTTACATTGCTCCTTTACTGATACCATTATACCACAAATGTCACTGTAAATGTCACTGTATTTTTAATAAATTCTCTCAAAACATCATCTCCTTACTAGTTATTATCGCTAGTAATGTCCATAGCCAAACTCCCCTTACTTCTATTTTTAGTTTTCTTACCCCTATCCTTCTTTAAAATTTCATTATTATAAATATTAGATATCCCCGTTCTTCTAATCCCAATCTTATAATAATCATCATTAAGTTCAATACCTATGGCCTTTCTTCCTAATCTAATAGCAACACTAGATGTAGTAAATGTGCCACTAAAAGGATCCAGCACTATATCTCCCTCATTACTAGATGCAAGTATTATTCTCTCAAGTAGTGTCTCTGGTTTTTGGGTAGGATGATTTTCATACTCACTCATTTTATAACGAACTCTATTAAAATTCCATACATTACCGGGAACTTTCTTCGTATTATATGGAGCTGGAATCTTCTTTCTATAATCAATTAATTTTCTTTGTGATCCCGTCTTAGCCTCCACCATTATATCCTCATAATTAAACGTATACTTGCACTTCTCATTCTTATTACACATAAGAATTGGCTCATATAACGACCCATATTTCTTTTTGGACTGAACTCCGCTAGAATCATAGCTCCATATAATCCTTGATAATACATTATAATTATTTGCAACATATACATCTAAATAAGGCATAAACTGTGTAGCTGTCATAAAATAGAAAGTTCCCGTATCCTTAAGAACCCTAAAACACTCATCTATCCATTTTTTGCACCACGTAATATAATCATCAGCACTATCCCACTTATCTATATTATTACCAAAATCTTTACCTATATTATAAGGAGGATCAGCAAATATTAGGTCAATAGACTTATCTTCTATCTTTGTAAGTTTCTCTAAGCAATCACCAAGTATTACGAGCGAATTATCGCTATATATACTTTCTCCAAAATCTATATTTTTAATATCAGCAAATGTCATAATAATCCTCCTAAATAAGTAACTCCATTATACCACAAATGTCACTGTAAATGTCACTGTATTTTCAAAAAATACTATTCATTATAAATAAGTATAATAACCCCAAGAAAAAGCATATTAATAAAGGTGATAATATGCTCTATTATTTCAAAGTACTAATAGTCTACTCTTTTCTTGGCTTTATCTACGAAAGCGATATCTTCAAAATCTCCTCTTCATCTAAACATAGTGGCATTCTTTTTGGACCCCTCACTCTCGTATATGGCTTTGGCTGTCTTCTCCTTCTCCTTGAAAACAAATACCTCTTCTCCAAAATAAAGCTAAATAAATACCTCAAACTCCCCCTCATCTACATAATAATAACCATATCCCTCTCTCTTATAGAGTGGATAGGTGGGCAGACCCTAAACCTAATATTCGGTATCGATATGTGGAACTATTCTAACCACCACTTCCATCTTGGCAAATATCTCTGCCTCTTTAACTCCCTAATATGGAGCCTCTTTGGCCTTATCTTTATCTACATTCTCCATCCCCGTCTAAATAAAATAATAACCAATATAACTACCAAAGAAACCCATCTCATCCTCATCATATTCATAATCGATATAGCAATAACTTTACTCACTAAACTTACTTAGTGAGTATTTTCTTTAACCAATTACTTATTTAAACCAATTACTTCGTTAATATTATCCTATAAGGAATAGTACTTCCCGTACTAGGATTAGCAAATCCAGCCACACCCGTAACCCCTGTACACTCACTCATCTCTATATCACACCTCTTAACCGAAAACGAATTAATCCTATCCGTACCACTTCTATTCCAGCCCGCACTCGTGTAATAAACATAATTATCATTAGCCGTAACCTGCACTCCTATACCTGAGCCTGCTAAAAGTGTACTACCGCCACCACCTTTACTCTCACAACTCGTTCCATCTCTATTACATTTATACACTGACATATAACCATAGTCCCCTTTGCCACCCGTATTAGACGTATAATAAAGATGCTTACTATTAATATCCAAATCCACATTAATACTCTGGCCCTTAGCCCCAGCAAAACTATAAGCCCCACTAATAATGCTCAAGCAACCCGTACCATCATAATTACACTTATAAATCGACGTGCTACCATACTTATTAGTAACCGACGTATAATACAAATTCTTATCATCAGCCACCAATTTCGGATAAAGCTCACTACCACTACCCGTGAAAGCCCAGCCACTAGCCCCCGTTACAACCTTGCAATCCGTCCCATCAATATTGCACCTATAAATGTCGACACTATCACTCGCATTACCCTGACTGGACCTCGTCGCATCCGTGTAGAAAAAGTACTTCTCGTTCGCCGCCATACCCAGCCTGAAACTAACCCCATTACCATTAGCACTGTTGTTACCACCATAAACATACACTGTCGTGCTTGTGAATTCATTACACTTTCCCGTATCAATATTACAAGCACTTATATCAAATGTATTCGAGTACTGACCATTATAATACCTAGCTGAACTATAATACATATATTTACTATTACTAACCATTTCTGAAGAAACACTAGTATTAGCATAAGCCCTTGCATAACCAGCTGCGGAACCAATCGTAGACTTATTACCATTACCATCACTCTTATAAACATCATAAACATCTATGGTCTTACTATTTCCATATCTACAAGAAGAATAGAAAAAGTTATCACTACCATTAACAGGAGCTAACCCATAACTAAGAGAAGTCGTTGTACTAGATATCATACCACTAGCTCCCGCCACTGAAGAACAACTTGTAAAGTCATCCTTACACCTATAAATAGTAAAACTCTCCGTATTATTACCCTGACTAGATAAATTATTACTCGTATAATACAAATATTTCGGTTTTGGAGGAGCCGGTTTGGCCGTAACCTCTATTGTAACATTAGCTGATGCCGTTTTACGATTACCCTTAAAAACATAAGTTACCGTGCAAGTAGCCGTACTCTTACCAACACTCTGCCTAACATCCTTTACCTTAGCATAATTACAATTAACACTACTATTACTAGGAAAATAAGTAAATAAACTCTTAATATCCGTAATATCATTATTAGGCTCTTGCACCTTATAACCATTCTTATAATCAGATTTAACCTCTATCTTCGGACTAAACTCCAAAGTATCATTACTATAAGGAATAGTAAGATTTAAACCATAATCCTCATCCGAATACATTGTCTTTAAATTACTATTAATATTAAGTATCCCATCATTAACGCCATTACTAGAATTAGATTTTGTATCGGCATTAGCATCAACTGAATAAAGATTACTATTAAGTTTCTTAGTTATAGTCTTATCCTCTTTATAACTACAATTACTAGGATTATAATTAGTATCACCACTAGTACAACTAACCTCTCCATACTTAAACTCATTAGTAATAGTATTCATAGTAACCATCTTATCCACATATTCCTGATTATTACTTGCATCATAATAACTAAACCTAAGAAGTACCTTACTAATCTTCCCTTCACTTTCACTACTATTATTCATCCTAATCAATGTATACTTATTAACATCTTCCATAACAAGGTTCGTCATAATAGCCTTATCCGTAAGTAACTCCGTCTCTACATATAAATCCTGATTTTTACTACTCATCTTAACCACTAAGTTAAGAAGAAAGTAAGCAACCGTCATAGCTAGAACTGACGCTAGTATTAACTCCACTATCAAATATCCCCTATTATTAAGCCTCTTCATCACACTTTATCCTCCCTTCTACTTCGTAAGCATTATCTTATAAGGAATAACTGACCCCGTATTCGGATTAGCAAACCCATATAAGTAACCACCATTACCCTGAACATTGTACGAATTACAATTCGCCATTTCAATATCACACTTATACACCGCAAACTTATTAATCCTTGCACTATGCTGACTATTTTGCATTGCCTCCGTATAATATACATAATTATCATTAGCCGTTATCTGCATCTCCATACCACCCCCAGCCAAAGTATAAGCTCCACTACTCTTAACCATCTTCTTACCACTACCATCTCTGTTAGCCCTATATACATCCATATTAATAACATCACCACTTACATACCTATAAGTCGTATAATAAAGATACTTACTATTAATAGCCATACCAATCTTAATACCTGTCCCCTTCGTACTATTAATAAATGGTGTCCCACTAACAATCTCTGTACATCCCGTCCCATCCCTTTCACACTTATAAATAGAACCACTCGTACTACTATCATAATAAGTATAATAAAGATTACTATTATCAGCAACTAACACTGGATAAAGCTCACTCCCATTACCATTGTAAGCCCAACCCCTAGTACTACCTATAATATTGCAATTGCTCCCATCCTTATCACATCTATAAATCTTAGTACTAAGAGAAGTACTATCACCACTACTATAATTATCCGTAAAGAAGAAATAATCATCATTACTAGCCATAGCCGGCTGAAAACTAACACCCGTTCCATTAGGGTTTCCATTACCCCTATAAACAAGCGGATAAGTAGTTGCAAACTGATGACAATTAGGATTAGCCCCATTACTACAAACATATAACTCAAATATAGACGTATATACTCCCGTATTATACTTCGATGAACTAAAATACATATAGTCCTTACCCGTAACAATATCCGAGGACACACTAACATTATAGTACTGATTAGCAAATCCCGCCCCACTCGTTAAATAATCACAACTATTACTATCGCACTTATATATCCTCATAATACTATCACTTGTCTCATTAGATGAAGTATACCAGACATTACTCCCATTAACCCCGCTAAGACCATAAGTAAGAGCCGACGTCGTCCCCGTATACATCCCATAAACACTCTTCAAATTCTTACAACCACTCCCATCCTCGTTGCAGACCCACACATTAAAACGCTCCGTGGCCGTATTCTGACTTGACATCACCGAGTTAGCATAATATAAGTACCCTGCTCCCGTAGGGTTACCTCCCGGATTAGAACCACTATCATTCTTAATAATAATATTAAGTTCCGCATCACTGCTTTCCCTATTACTACCATTGAAAATATAACTAACTCGGCATTTAACAGGATAAGTTCCCACTCCCTTCCCAGTTATAACATCACTAATCATACTAACACTTGTCCCATTATAAGTACAAGTAACATTCCCATTATTAGGAAAATAATCAAAATATCCCTTAATAGTACCATTAATACTCTCTCCCAGTTTAAGACTAAGACCACTATCCTTGTACTCATCTTTCACTTTAATAGTAGGATCCAGTTTAAGACTATTTTTATTATAAGGAATACTAATATCAAGGCCAAAATTAGTATCCGAGTACATCGTATTCATAATAGCCTTAATCGTAAGAATACTATTATTACTACCACTACTACTATCCATATCCTTACTCTCTAACTTAATATCAGTATTAACTATGTTACTATTAAGGCTCTTAGTAACAACATCCCCCGTTCCATCTACATTACCATAACTAAAACTCTTATTCCCATTACTTCCTATAATCTCTAATCTCTTCTTAAAAGTAGTTACTCCATCTTTTTTCATAAATTCCAAAGTAACACCCTTATCGGTATCTATATCACTAACTCCCACTAAGGTATATTTATTAACATCTTCCATAACAAGGTTCGTCATTATAGCCTTATCCGTAAGTAACGCTGTCTCTACATATAAATCCTGATTTTTACTACTCATTCTAACTACTAAGTTAAGAAGAAAGTAAGCAACCGTCATAGCTAGAACTGATGCTAGTATTAACTCTACTATTAAGTATCCCCTATTATTAAGTTTCTTCATACTTACTTTCTCCTTTCTTTTTACTTAGTTAACACTATTCTATAAGGAATAGCCGAACCAGTATAAGCACTCAAAAATCCATATAAATAAAGAGTTTGTCCATCCTTTTTAACCACTTCACAATTCGTTAAATCACTATCACATCTATGTACTCTAAATTCATTAATCCTTGCTGTGCTTTGCCTATTTTGCATAGCAAACGTATAATATACATAATCATCATTAGCCGTTATCTGCATCTCTAAACCAGGTCCACCATTAATAGTTCCACCACTTGCTTCCATAGACCTGCAATCCTCTTTATTACCATTACGAGGACATCTATAAATTGTTGCCCCAACCACGTTATACCTTGACGAACTATAACTACTATAAAATAAATAATCACTATTAATAGCCATACCAACATTAAGGCCTGCCCCAACATTATTAGTAAAACCATATCCAGACGCAAGAGGGTTACAATTTTCTCCCGCTTCATTACACTCATAAATAGTCCCCGTTTCATAATTATAACTTGTGTAATAAAGATTATTATCATCAGCAATCAGCCTAGGATAAAGTTCACTTCCTGTATAAGCCGAACTCCAAGCATTACTACTACCAATAACCTTGCAATCCGTTCCATCATAGTTACACCTAACTATATCAAGAACATCTGTCTTAGAACTCTCCGTTGTATAAAAGAAATATTTCTCATTAACGGCCATACCAACTTGATAACTAATACCAGTTCCATTAGCATTAGCATTACCAAAAAATACATAAGCATTAGCCGTTTGAAAATATTTACAATTCCCAATATCCGGATCTAAATCACATACATATAAATCCATTTTCGGTATCCTATATCCCTTAGAATACTGGGCCGCACTATAATAAACCTTTTTACTATTACTAATAATCTCTGACGATACACTAACATTATAAATAGCAAACGGATATCCAACCGGATTAGCAAAAGTACTAGAACTACAAGTTTTCCCCTCACATCTGTGCATCGTCATCGTCTCTATTGTCTTATTATTATGCCAGTTACAAGAAGAATAATACCACCTACTCTTAGCATCATAAGGAACAACACTAAACCCATAACTAAGAGCCGTTGTCGTATCCGTATACATACCATAAGCTGTCGTATTTAAACTCTCACAATTACTCCCGTCCTCATCACATCTATAAAAACGAAATAGCTCCGTATCATTCCCCTGACTACTAAATACACTACTAGCATAATACAAATATTTATCATAACTA
>SAMEA104315424__coassemble_1419_pt1 | contig 10883 bp, 8 predicted proteins | sample SAMEA104315424__metabat2_high_PE_039 | metagenome-assembled genome bin SAMEA104315424 (sample SAMEA104315424) | gut metagenome | biome: Monkey gut; feature: monkey-associated habitat; material: faeces | place: China | collected 2013
GTAGACTTGATTATGATACAACGGGACTTCTTCTTTTGACTAATGATGGGACGCTTGCTAATAAGCTTATGCACCCTGCTAGTGGTATTGATAAGACTTATATTGTTAAGATAAGGGGTATTATTTCTGGTAAGGATATTATGAGACTTAGAAATGGGGTTGTTATTGATGGTAGAAAATCTGCTAAGTGTAGAGTTAAGCTTAGAAGTGTTAATAAGAAACTTAATACTTCGATATTAGAGGTTACTATTCACGAGGGTAGAAATCATCAGGTTAAAAAGATGTTTAAAGCGGTTGGTTATGATGTTATTAAGCTTAAAAGAGAAAGATATGCGTTTCTTAATTTAGCGGGGCTTAAAGTTGGAGAATATAGAAGACTTACTAATAAGGAAATTGCAACTTTATATAGTATTATAAAGTAGTTTTCTTTTTTTGCGATAAATTGTGTATTATTTGTGTTATAATATATAATATAGGAAAGGTGGCCGTTGTATGAGTATTATAGAACTTAGTGAAATGCAGTTTAAGAATTATTCTAACATACATAGTAAGCGTAATTATTTGCAGACTGTTAACTTTGATAAGTTTACTAGTAAGGGTAAATATAAGGGGAAGTATTTGGGATTTTTGGATGATGATAATAATGTTACGGCTGCTGTATTAATTATATATGAGAATTTGAAGAATAAGTCTAAAATTGGATATGTTCCTGGGGGATTTTTGATTGATTTATCTAATTATGGATTGCTTTCTGATTTTATGAAGCATTTAATGATTTATTTAAAGGAGAAGAATTTTATTTATATTAGGGTAACGCCAGTGTTTCCGTATAAGATATATGATAGGGATGTTAAGTTAATTGCTAGTAATGTTAACTTATACGAAAATTTAAAATCTGTAGGGGCTAATTTTACGATTTTTCAAAATCTGTTTAGTAAGTACGACAGTTATTTAGAGGTTAATAATAGGGATCCGAAAAGGGTATTTGCTTCTTTTAGTCCTAGTACGAGGAGAAAGATTAATAAGGCATCACTTATGGGAATTAAGGTTATAGAGGGAACTAAAAAGGATTTTAATGTGTTTTATGATCTTATAAAGGATAGAACGGATAAGGATATTGGTTATTATAAGGATTTGTGTAGTTCTTTTAATAATATTGTGAATAAGGCCGAGATTTATTTTGCGAAGATTGATACTAAAAATTATTTGAATAATTATATTTATTTGGAAAAAAGGGAAAGGGAAGTTAATGATAGGCTTAATATTATGCTTAGTAATGGCGGTAGTAAGAGGGTTCTTTCTAAGAAAATGAAGTCGGATCAGAGGCTTGCTCGTTACAAGAATGAGATTGTGAAGGCTACAGATATTTATAAGAGATATCCGGATGGGTTAATTCTTAGTACGTGTCTTATTATTAGGAATGATAGAGAGGTTTGGTTTTTGGCGGATGGTTTTTCTAGTGAACTTAGAGATATATATTCTTTGTCTACTTTGAAATGGGAGATTGTTAAGAAGTATTTGCATAAGGGATATAAAAAGTTTAATTTTGGGGAGCTACACGAGTCTTTGAACGACGAAAAGAGTAAATATTTTGGGTTATATTTACATAAGTCTGGTCTTGGTAATAGGATATATGAATATACGAGTAGTTATGATATTATTGTTAATAAGTATTTGTATACTATATATGCGGGTGTTAATTCTTTGATTAGTAGTTTGGGATTTAATAAGAAATAGCTAATTTACTTTGATGCTTCCTCTTTCGCATCTGTTGCCCCAAGAATCGATAATATTTTCATTTTTGTAAACGCACATTATTTCACAGTTGTTTGGACATTTGTGGCAGTTTAGTCCTTTTGTTTCAAACTTGGTGTTTTCTAAGTTGAATGAAAATATTTTTTCTTTTTGGCTTTTTTTGGCAAGTATAGCAATACCTAATGCTCCCATTAAATGGGAGTTTTCGTCTACTATTATTTTTTTACCGGTTGCTTCTTCAAAGAATTTGACTACGCCTTTGTTTTTGCTTACACCTCCTTGAAAGACAATGGGTTCTTTGATTTGTTTTCCTTTACCGACGTTATTTAGGTAGTTGTTGACTACGGCTTTGCAAAGTCCGGCTATTATGTCTTCTTTTTTATATCCCATTTGGGCTTTATGAACAAGATCTGTTTCGGCAAAAACGGTGCAACGGGCGGCGACACGAGTTGGGTTTTTGCTTGTTAAGGCAATATTTCCGAAGTCTTTTACATCTACGCCTAACCGTTTAGCTTGACTTGATAGAAAGGCTCCAGTTCCGGCGGCACATAGTGTATTCATTGCATAATCGACAACGACATTATTATCTATTATAATTATTTTGGAGTCTTGACCTCCTATTTCAAAGATGGTATGGACGTTGGGAATTATGGACATTGTTCCGATGGCGTGGGCGGTTATTTCGTTTTTTATTATACTTGCTCCAAGCATAACTCCTATTAATTTGCGTGCTGAGCCTGTGGTTCCAACAGAAACTACTTTGTAATCATCTTCGTTTAAGTCTTTTTTTAGTTCTTTTATTAATTTTTTGACAGCTTCAATGGGATTGCCTTCTGTATATAGATATTTTTTGGCAATTATTTTATTATTTTCATTTATTATAATTCCTTTAGTAGATATGGAACCTATGTCAATTCCTAAGTAGGCTTTTTTTTTCATCTTTTTCTCCCTTCTCATTTATTATAGGTTATTAAAATTGAAATTTATGTCGAAAATTGGGTTAATAGTTATTTTTCTTCATTTATTAATTCGCTTAATAAACTTATTGAGTAACCTTTGCTATTTATATAATTGATGATAAGAGGTAGTTCGTTTAGGGTTGTGTTGGTTACTTCAAAACTTATAATACTTCCGTTACTTATTTTTGTTTTTATGGAACTAAGAGTTCCGTTTATTATTTCTGGATATATTGTAAATTGCTCGTTTTCGGAACATATTTTTAGTGTATTAGTTGTATTTGTTTCGGTAAGGCAGATATTTGCGGTGTTACTTTTTCTACTTATTATGTTGTTGGCTACTAGTATTATTTCATCGTTGTAAGTTCCGTTTTTACCATAATTGTAGTATTCAATATTTTTATTTTTTTCTATTTCGTTTATATGTGTTTCTAGGTATTCGTATGATATAAATAAATTGGCCTTTGTATTATTTCTGTCAAGTAATGTTAGCAGTTTTTGTAAATCTGTATTTTTATTTATTTTAAATATTAGGCTTATTTCGTTAAAGTTTTTGTTTCCGTTTCTAATATATTTATTTTTATTATTGTTAATGCTTACTTCTGGTAAGACTTTGGTGTAAACTAACATATTTTCATTATAAGTTCCTAATTTTTTCATTTCTTTATAACTTTTATCGATGTTTATTTCTTTGCCGGAAAGCCCTGGTGTGATGGTATTTTCGTTTATTATAGCATTCGTACTTGGGACGTTATTTTTTTCTTCGTTCTCTTTAATTTTTATCATTATTTCGTCTTGTTCTGTTATTACATTTATTACTTTTTCTGTATAAAAAAAGCTAAAGAAGAAAAGTGTTAATAGGCCAGTTAATTTAAAAAATGTTTTCATATTACCCCCTAATAATCTATATGTTTATTATTTTTAAAAATGAGGTGTAAAAAAAGAAAATGTGTTTGTTCCATTTTCTTCATTTATTGATTTATTTTTGACTTAGCAAGATTTATGATAATATTTGCGGTTTGTTCTATTCCGATGCTATCTACATTAAGTGCTATATCGTAGTTCTGAGCATTATCCCATTCTTCGTTTGTGTAGTATTTGCAGTATTTTGAACGGTTGTTATTTATTCTTTTTATTTCGGCCTCAGCTTTTTCTTTAGGGATGTTATAGTATTTTACAGCCCGTTCAATTTTATTTTGTTCGTTACTATATAGGAAAATATTTATTGTGTTTTTATTGTTTTTTAGGACAAAGTTTGCAAGTCTTCCTACTATAACGCAAGATTCTTGATTTGCTTTTTCTTTAATAACTCGGGATTGAGCGAGGAAAAGATTGTCGTCATTTTGATATGCTATTCCATTTATTTTTTCCTCATTATTTGTTATATAGTCTTTGCTAAAATAGCTTTCCTTACTGGTAAGGGTTATTAGTTCTTTGTCATAAAAATTTATATTAAGGGCCTCGGCAACTAATTTTCCTACGTATCTTCCTCCTGAACCGTATTCACGAGCGATGGTTATGACTATTTTATTTTGGCTGTTAGTTTTATTGCTTTTTTCTTCAATATCTACTTCAACTTGCTTTTTATATAAATTGTTTATAACTTTTTTCATTATAATTATGCTTATTATTAATGTAATTATGTCTACAATAATGGGTGCGTAAAGCATAGTTTTAACATTTTTGGTAATTAATCCTATTAATAATATTGTTGGTACAAATAATATTACGTCTCTTAAGACTGATATTATCATTGCTTTCTTGGATTGTCCTATTGACTGTAAAAAGATGGTAGTTGCTTTTACGAGACAAGTTATTAGTATTGTAGCCATATATATTTTGAAGCACGCAATAGCGTAACTTTTATAAAGTGAACTGTTATTGGTTCCAAAGATGTTGATTATTAAATTTGGTGCAATTTGAAATATTATGGTGGCAATTAGGCCGATTGAGAAGCACATTATTAGTATTTTTTTGTATGTTTCCAGAACCCTTTGATTTTGGCCGGCTCCGTAGTTGTATCCTATGATTGGTTGTCCGCCGAGAGCGATGCCGATACATATTCCGATTATTATTCCAAATACTTTCATTGTTATACCGATGACTGCAAGGGGAATATCTGTACCGTAAATTGGATCATTAATTGCATTTATTAAATTGTTTGAAACGGCGATTATTATTACTATTGATAGTTGTGTTATTAAAGATGATATGCCTAGTGAACTTATTTTTTTGCTTATATTTTTGTCTAATTGATAATTTTTTTTGCTAATTTTTAGTTTGTTATTTTTTATTAAATAATATAGTGTTATTATGAGAGTTAAATATTCGCCAATAACGGTGGCAATACCAGCTCCGGCGATTTTCATATCTAATGTAAATATAAAAATGGGGTCTAATATTATATTGGCAAGGGCTCCAACTGAGACGGCGAGCATTGCAAATTTGGGACTACCATCAGCTCTTATGACAGAATTTAGGCCTTGTCCAAACATATAGGCAGGGATACCTAATAGTATTATATTATAATATATTTCGGCATATTTGTAATTGGCAGTGGTTGCTCCAAATATGGATAGGATGCTGTCTTTAAATATAAATCCTAAAATTGTTATTGTAATGAGGGCAATTATTTGCATTATAATTCCAGTTGTTATAGTTTTATCTGCCATTTCTTTATCTTTTTTGCCACTAAAGAGACTAAATAGTGATGCAGTTCCGTCTCCTATTAAGAGACATATTGCTAATGCTATTAGTGTAAATGGATATACTACGTTGGTAGCACCATTGCATAGTATGCTTATATTTTGACCGGCAACACTATCGAAACCGGCTATGTGGCCAATATATATTTGGTCGACAATATTGTAAAGCGATGCTATTAACATTGATATTACACAAGGTAATGAAAATTTTAATAGTAGTTTATTTATTTTTTCTTTTTCTAAGTCTAATTGTTTTTTCATAATTGTATCATTCCTTTCTCACAAAAAAAGAAGTCCATCTGTCTGGACTTACGTTATATTTAACAACACGACTTTTACATTATATCATATTTTTTTTATTTTGGTACCATTTTTTTTGATTTTTTTGAATATGGTTATAGTGATAGGTTGGTGATATTGTGGAAGTTATTGATAGTAAAACGGTGGTTGTTTTTTCCTATACAGAACTTAAGCAGGCTCTTGAAGGGGATAATGGATATTTGGATATTTATATGGGTGCAGATATTAATATGAGTGGTGGAATAAGAATTAATTCTAAAAAGAGTAATGTTATGATTAGTGGAACTTATAATGGTGTTACGTATAGGCTTGAAGATGTTAAAAGTTTGGCAACTGGTGATACGATATCGGTTTCTAATACTATGAAATATATAGTTGTTAGAGATATGGTGGTTACGGGTAATAATTATTATGGTGTTATTTTTGTTACTGATAGTTCTTCATATAAGGATGTTGTTTTGGAATATAATAATGTTAGTTATACGGGGTGTCAAATTGGGTTTAATCCGTATGGTCTTACTAGATTTATTGATTGTGCGATTAATATTATTGATACTAGTTTGACAAGTGGTAATGAGGTGGCGGAATGTAATAGGATTGAGATTGGTGGGAATACGGTTATTGTTCATAATTCTAAGAGTAATTCTTCTTTTTGGTTTCGAAATAGTAATCCTTCCTTTACAGTTCTTGAAAATGCGAATGTTAAATTTACTAGTGTTTACAGGGAACTTTTTTATGGTCCTGTTAATTTGGCTTTATCGGTTATGAAGGGAGCAAGCATTGATATTAGTACTTATAATGGTATGGGATTTGGTACTTATGGAACGGGTGTGACGGTTATTGATGTTAATGCGTCCCTTACTTTTAGGCAAAATGGATCTAATGGTAGTTATCCATCTTGGTATAGTTATGGGAGTATTACTTTGAATAGTGGAGCTAGTTTATCTATGATTAGTGATTATAGTAATATTGGTAGTTCTAATTATTGTATATTGTTTCCTAATACTAGTGGAGGGCTTTATTTTAATAATCCCCGTAGGGTTCTTTTATATAATAAGGGTGCCAGTGTTATGGGTGCGAGTAGTAGTATTCCGTTTGTGTTTTATTTTTCGAGGATTAATTTATTTGTTAATGTTATTGATTTGTCTGCGGAGATTTCTAGTTCTAATTTGCCGAATTATGCTTGGTATAAGCTTGATAATGTTACCTCGTATATAAAGGGGACGTTTTCTAATGGTATTACGAAAGTTACGGAGCATAATTTTAGTGGAGAGAGTTATTTGCCGGATATTTCTTCTTTCGTACTTGGGGGCAAAAAAATTATTTCTATAGGTGTATTGCCGTTAGTTATTGGTGCTATTACTGATGAAGATACAGAAATTGATGGGTTGACGTCTCCTAATGGTAGTGTACTTATTTCTTATAATGATGTTAGTAGTGTTGTTAGTGTTTCTGATGATGGTAAGTTTTCTTATACGCTTAGCGAGGCTCTACCGATTGGTACAAGGATTTTGTTTAATTTTAAGGAGAAAAATGGAGCTATTTTTGTTACTAAGGAGGTTACTATTGTTTTTAGTGGCGAACTTGTCTTGGAAAGTGCTACGTCTTTAATTGAATTTTCTATGGAGCCGATTAGTACTAATCCTGTTATTTGTCCAAGAAATGGGGATTTGGTTGTTAGGGTTATGGATTCGCGTATTAAGGGGTCGTCTTGGAAGTTGTATGCGAGTATTGATGAGGAATTGATGTCTGCAGATGGTGATATTTTGGAGAAGTCTTTGATATTTAGGGATGAATATGGGAATATTAGTGTTTTATCAGATGTGCCAACGCTTATTTATACTGGGAGTGTTAGTAGTGGTGTGACAGTTACGGATGTTAGTTTTGCTAATTCTTTTGGTATTTTACTTTGTATCAGAAAGTCTATTAAGGCAAATGTTGTTTACCGGACTAATATAATTTGGTCCATTGTGGAATAGAAAAAAATCATCTTGGTTTGAGATGATTTTAGTATTTCCAGAATGGACTGAAGCAGTAGCGGTTTTTGGTGTTTCTTATTAATACGCTTTGTATTTGGGTAATGTTGCTTTTTAACGGTTTTTCAATATTTGCACCCGATAGGGTACAGAAATTCAAAAACTGAAAGTGTTTGTTGTTATTTTTTCGCAACTTGAAACGTAACTGTAGTCTTTGATGAGGGTGTTATGTCTGATAAGTTAACTGTTAGTTTACCGGTTGCTTCATCATATTGGTAGTCTGAAGTTGTAGCAATTGTTTCATTTATCTTGATTGTATCGGTAAGTAATGTGACTAAATCTTTATCTAGAATGTCGGTAATAACTGGCGATGTGTATGTTTCCGTGGTTTGGTTATCAACGGTAATTGTGTAAGTAAGGTTGCCATCGGCCCATACTTCTTTGTCAGCAGTTTTTGTTACGGTTAATCCTGATAATAGGGTTGTGACGAGGACTTCGGATGTTAGTGTAGTTGGGATTTCGTTATAAGTACCTAATACGGTAGCGGTATTGTTTAATGTTGTTTCCATAAATTCCTCCTGATATAGGGTATGTTATATTTGAATATTTGTGTGTATATTTTAGGGTGTTTTTGAAAAGTGTGCTATAATATGAGAGAAAGGAGATTTGTTATGAAGAGGTGTAGTTGGTGTAATGTTAATAATCCGAAGTATATAGAATATCACGATAAAGAGTGGGGAGTTAAGAGTGTGGATGATGCTTATTTGTTTGAGATGCTTATTTTGGAGTCTTTTCAGGCGGGGTTGTCTTGGGAGTGTATTCTTAATAAAAGGGATAATTTTAGAAAGTGCTATGATAATTTTGATATTGACAAGGTTATGAATTATGATGAGGGGAAGATAGAGAAATTGGAACACGATAGTGCCATTATTAGAAATAGGTTAAAGATTAGGGCAAGTATTGGGAACGCGGGGATTTTTAGGGATATTCAAAGGGAATTTGGTAGTTTTTACAATTATTTGTTGTCGTTTGCGGGCGATAGGGTGTATTTTGAGTGTGGTCTGACTACTAATTGGTTGTCGGATGCTATTTCTGGGGATTTGATTAAGCGGGGGATGAAGTTTGTGGGGTCAACGATTATATATTCTTATCTGCAAGCGGTTGGGATTATTTATTCGCACGAGCGGGATTGTTATTTGTATAGGGAGGGATGTTAAGTAAAATTGCATCTTTTCAAGGGAATATTGGTAGAGTTTTTTATGGAAATGCAATATAATTTTTTGTGAAAGGAGAGGAAAGAGGAAATATGAATTTGGGAAATAAAATATCGAGTTTGAGGAAAAAGTCTAGTCTTTCACAAGAGGAATTGGGAGAGTTAGTTGGAGTAACTAGGCAGACAATATCTAAGTGGGAGTTAGGGGAAACTAGTCCAGATATAAGACAAGCTAAGGAATTATCTAAGATATTTAAGGTTAGTTTAGACGAACTTGTTAATAATGATGTGGGGAGCATTTTGGTGGAGAAGGTAAGTAATACGGAGAGATTGGCAGGGTTAACTATAAAAATATTAAGAGTTATTGGAGTTTTATTGATAGCGATGTTTGTTTTGGGTATTGTAATATTTATTACGGCTAACTTTAATTTATCGAGAGTAAGGAGTAAAAAAGTGGTTGGTGCTTATGTTTTAACGTGCAGTATTGATGATGAAAAGTATTTGTATGAGGTTGAATATAATGATGATTATCAGGTAATTAATTCGGGAGGGGATGCTTTTGTAGCTAATCATATTGATATAACTAATTATGAGGATGCTAATCAGGTGGTAGCTCATATTGAGGATTATTTTGGGGATCATAATGGTAATTGTGTAGTTAAGGAAGATTAAAAGGGGGTGGGTGGATATTGTGAGTGATGTGATATTGGCGTGATGGTGATAGAATTAGTTGAAATTGTGGTATAATTATATAGAAGTAATAGATAAAAGCAATTTATAAGGAGTCTAACTATTAAAAGTCAATAGTAAAATTTAAAAAATAATAATTTGTTATAAATTGGAATTTATCCCACGCCAAAAGCCTTCAAAAAAGCCATTTTTTAAAATTTTTGAAGGTATGATAATATTTTTTAAAAAGTATTATTTTAATAAAGACGGATCAAAATCAATGTTGTTTTTCTTCAAAGTGAAAATAACTCTTAATAGTTTTTTACAGACATGAGATAAAGCAACTCTATGACATTTACCTTCGGAACGTTTCTTAAGGTAATAATCATAAAATGTTGGTGAATATCTTAAAATAATCATTGCAGTATTCATAATTGAATATCTGAGATGACCAGAACCATGTTTAACCATCTTGCCATTATTTTCAATGGTACCCGATTGAATTATACTAGGTTCCAGACCAGCAAAAGCTAGCATCTTATTTGGAGATGAAAAATTACTAATATCTCCGTATTCAGATAATATTGTTGCTGCTGATATTTCACCAAGACCAGGAATAGTTAACATTCTTGGATTTAGTTCTTTGATAATTGTTGAAATTTGTTTCTCTATTGGATCAATTTTATCATTAAAGGTTTTGATAATAGAAACATAAGTAGAAATAAGTAAATCAGTATTTTCATCATGATGACCTACTGAATTTTTAGCAAGTTCTTTAAGTTTAGCAAACTTACTATAGCTGAATTTACCACGAGAAATACATCTTATTGAATCATAATCTCTCATCAAAGATATATGTTCAGTATTAGTATATTTTTCTAGAATAAATAATAAGGTTGTTGAAATCCTATTATCTAAGAATGGTTTTAATTCAGGAAAAGTAAGGTCTAACTGATTTGTTAATAATACTTGATATTTACTTCTTTCTTTAATTAATTGTTCTCTACTTCTACATAGTGACTTTAGTGTAAAAATGTTGTATAATATATCTGAATTTGGTTTATAAGGAACTGACATAAGGTAATTAGCAATAGTTAGACTATCTGCTTTATCTGTCTTAGTTCTACGTAAGCTTCGAGCTTTTAAAAACTGATGAATGACAAGAGGATTCATTTTCATAAATGAATAACCTTGATCAATTAAGAAAAGTTCCAAATTCTTAGAATAATGTCCTGTTGCTTCAAAAGCAATATTGACATCAGATTTATTATAGGGTTTCAATTGGTCCAATAAAGATTGAAATCCTTTT
>SAMEA104315424__coassemble_1424_pt1 | contig 10845 bp, 13 predicted proteins | sample SAMEA104315424__metabat2_high_PE_039 | metagenome-assembled genome bin SAMEA104315424 (sample SAMEA104315424) | gut metagenome | biome: Monkey gut; feature: monkey-associated habitat; material: faeces | place: China | collected 2013
CAAATATATAAAAATTCAATATAATTTTATAGATTTTTATGGATTTATGTTAACTATTCACACCCTCCCATTATTTATATATTTTATATTTTATCGGCTTATTTTCGGCTTAAATTCGGCTTAAATTCGGCTTAAATTCGGCTTATTTTCGGCTTACGACTATTTTCACCCTATTTTAAGGATTTTTTTGATAGTTCCAAGAAATATTTTTCAGTTAATGTATAATCAACATTTCTAACTTTATCATTATCAACCTTTACCAAGAAATCATTTTCAATCCATTTCTTAACCCAGTTATTAGCTGTATCTAAATTAATCTTGAAATGAGTAGCAATATCCTTAGCCTTTATTTTACCATTATTGTAAATATAATTAGCTACCCACCTTTCTCTTTTATCTAAGGCATCTATAATACTTATATTATCTTTACTCTCCTCATAGATACTCTTTACCTTTTCACCTACCATATCAAAAGTACTGGCCATAATATCAACAAAATATTCTAGCCATTCGGTAATATCAGCACTATTTCTTCCAAAATAGAAATTATGATGCAAATTCATTTGTAAAGAATTATAGTAATCATCAAGTCTCCTATCATAAAACTCTTCCATTACATAAAATCCATTTAAATCATATCCATAAGCTTTCAAAATATAAGTTGCAAGTAATCTCGAACATCTACCATTACCATCCCAAAAGGGATGTATGGTTACAAATTCATAAGCAAAGATACCAGCTTTTATAGGAACAGGAATATCCGTATTAGAATTAAATTCCTCAATCATTTGGTTAATAAGACTATCAACATCTTTTGCTTCTGGTGGTAAATAAACAATAGTATTACTAAGAGTATCAATAACTGAGTTTTGTCCCTCTCTAAAATCACTTTTATAACCAATATTTTTACCACTAACCAAATTATGAACCTTTAAAATAAGCTCCTTAGATATTTTATTATTTCTCTCCGCCTCATCATTTAAAAACAATAAAGCTTTATAATAATTCCTAACTTCTAATGTATTTCTTTCGTGAGAAATATCATTATTTTCTATTACTCTTTTTACCTCTTTTAAATTAAGAGTATTACCCTCAATTTTAGTAGAATAGTGAACTCTCTTCGCAATAACTTCTTTTTTCAATTCCTCTTCTATGGATATAGGAAGTTCAAGCAAATCAACTATTTCTTTTGATTTATTTATTAGCATTAAATCATTAACAATTTTATTAGTATAGTTCCATTTTAATTCAAATCTTTCCATATTACCTCCCCTAATACTTACCAATATTAACATCAACTGATAACATATATATAGCACTATCCGCAAACTCATCGACACCAAGAAGTTGATATTTATCAGTTACATAAGGCATATAAAACTTTTCATTGCCTATAAATTTCATAAATTTATCCATTAAATCAACTCCTTTTTAATTATCAATTAAATGATATAACTCTAACACTTGGCAACAATTGTCGCCATTTTTGTAGATAGTATATTTTTTTACTTCCTACTCCCAATCACTCTAACTATAACATCATTATTCATTATTTAAGAAGTTCATTACTAAATCAATTAGTATATCCTTTTCTTTTGGATTAGAACCTGCTATAAGTAGTGTAATGGCAACAAGAGTATTATTATCAATAACTTGTCTATTTTCTTTATATAGAATATTATAGAATTCAAGAAAATAAATAAATAGTGTAGCAGCAATTCTTTTATTACCATCAATGAAGGTATGGTTTTTAGTTATTAAATATAAGAAATTGGCTGCTTTTTCTTGCACGCTAGGATATAAGTCTTTACCATCAAAAGATTGATATATAGTGTCTATAATTGTTTTTAAACCATTATCTCGTTCAAGTGCAAATAAGTTACTGTCACTATTAAATTTAAGTTTATTAACTATACTAATACAATCTTCATAAGTAATCTTTTTGTTATCTTCTGTACCATTTGGTTTAGTTATTAGTTTATGGTCATAGTCATCAAGTAAATTTAAAGCATTTGAATAGTTATTTATTACTTTAATTATTTCCCTAGCTTCTGTTCCTTTTAATTCAGTATCTATTCTTCCGGCAATGTCTATTAATTTAATTGTTTTTTCAAGATATTCTAGTCTTTTTTGATTAACTGCATAACCTTTAATCATATAATCTTTTAATACATTATTTGCCCACTTTCTAAAAATAACACCATTTTGACTTTTAACACGATATCCAACACTAATTATCATATCTAAATTGTAATATTCTACTTGATAAGTTTTACCATCTTTTGCAGTTGTCGCAAATTTTGCGACAACTGAATTATCTAGTTCTTCATTTAAAGCATTATTAATATGTTTGCCTATTGTTTTAATATCTCTATCAAACAGCATAGCTAACTGCTCACGATTTAGCCACACTGTTTCATCTTTCATATTAACTTCTAATTTTACGTTTTGATTTTCAAATAACATAATTTCATTTTTCATAAATCTTTACCTCCCCTACTACTTACCAATATTAACATCAAGTTTATTATAAGGTATCTCTATATCATTCTTATCAAAAGCATCTTTAACAAGTCTAAGTACTTTTCTCTTAACTGCATAATTAGTCTGAGGTTTAACATCAACAGATAACATATATATAATGGCACTATCCGCAAACTCATCTACACCAAGAAGTTGATATTTACCAGTAACATTAGGTATTTCCAATATATAAGGTCTAAGGTCCTCAAAAACTTTTTCTAACTTCTCTAATTTAGTATCATAACTAACTGGTATCTTAAAAAATATCGTTGTATTCTTTAAATTATAGTTAGTAACTTGCTTAAATGAAGAGTTAGATACAATCATAACTTCCCCTGTAAAAGCCTTTACCTTAGTAGTTCTAAGTCCAAAAGAAATAACTTCTCCTTGAAATCCATTAATCTCTACCAAATCTCCTATCTTATATTGATTATCAAATAAAATAAATATTCCTGATAGAAAGTCTGTCATAATATCCTTAAATGCAAGACCAATAACAGCTGATAATATTCCTAAGGAAGCCAGTATTGAACTAGTATTAATACCATACATCTTCAATATCTCTAATCCAAAGACAATTAAAAGTAAATACTTAGTAATATTTTTAAGAAGAGATATAATTGTCTTCTTCCTCTTATCAATATGCAAATGGCTATTAGCATAAAGTTTATCTATAATACTAACTATTATCTTATATAAAATAAAACCAACTGCAAAATATACAAAAGGCATATAAAACTTTTCATTGCCTATAAATTTCATAAATTTATCCATTAAATCAACTCCTTTTTAATATAATAATAATAAAATAATAACACTCGGCAACAACTTGTTGCCATTTTTGTAGTTAGTATAATCTCTACTTCCTACTCTCCAACACCCTAACTATGACCTCATTGGACACATATACATACTCATCATTAATACTAACATACTCCCCATTATCAGCAAGCACTCCCATCGAAGTAAGCCCCCCTATATCATACACCTCATCTATATTCCTATCATACCTCTCTCTAAATCTCTCCTTAGATACTCCTCTCCTCATTCTAAGACCCAGCATCATCTCATTATCCATCCTCGTATCCAAATCCTCTTTAATTATATCATAAATATCAAAATTTTTAACATATTTAGAGAAATTTCTCGTATTATTTATCCGCTCCCAATCTAAGTAACTCACCGCCCCCAAACCAAAGCCGTAATACTCCCCATTCTCCCAGTAAATCCTATTATGAACACTCTCAAAACCCGCCCTACTATAATTGCTAATCTCGTAATGATTATAGCCCTTTGACTTCAAGAAATTTCTAATAAAATTGTACATTTCTACCTCAATATCCTCGTTAATATACTTCCTTTTATCAATGTACATTTTCGTATTCTCTTCTAGTATTAAACTATAGTAAGAAATGTGGGGAATATCCAGTTTTATAAACTCCTCTAAGTCTCTCTTAATAACATCCATATCCTCATTAACTCCATATATTAAGTCAATATTAATATTGTCTATTCCCCCATTTCTAAGGGCCCTACAGGAGTTTCTAACCATATCCCTAGTGTGACTTCTATTAAGTTCTTTAATAATATCCTCATTAAATGACTGGACACCAAGACTAACCCTATTAACACCATTATCCTTAAATAAATGCACTAATTCAGGAGTAATATCTTCAGGATTACACTCTATAGTTATCTCTATATTACTACCTTTATTAAATATACTTATAATATCAAAAAGCTTAACTATATTATCATACCCAATAGAAGAAGGAGTACCCCCTCCTATATATATACTTTTAACTTTATCACCCTTATATCTACGCTTAATCTCTTTCTCTAATGCTACCAAATATTCTTCTACATATTTATCATTAAGGTACATCTTACAAAAATCACAGTAAGAACAAATCTTCTTGCAAAAAGGAATATGAATATAAACGCCTCTCATTACTTACCTGTACTCCAGTTAATAGGCTTAATACCATTACTAATTAAAAAATTATTAGCACGAGAAAAAGGTCTACTTCCAAAGAAACCATATCGACAAGAAAAAGGTGATGGATGTGAAGAAGTAATAACAAGATGTTTAGGATTGGTAATGAAAACACTTTTACTCTTAGCAAAATTGCCCCATAAAATAAAAACTATTGGTTCTTCTTTCTCGTTAAGTTTCTTAATTATACTATCTGTAAATATTTCCCAGCCCTTGTCCTTGTGGGATGCAGGTGTATCTTTTTTTACAGTTAGAACTGTATTAAGAAGTAGCACTCCCTCATTGGCCCACGAAGTGAGATCACCACTAGAAATAGTAATACCCAAGTCGTCATATAACTCCTTGTAAATATTTTTCAAACTAGGGGGAAGTCGAACTCCATCATTGACAGAAAAGGAAAGGCCATTCGCCTCGCCCACGCCGTGATAGGGGTCTTGTCCCAGTATTACCACTTTCGTACTACTATAACTAGTAAGAGATAAAGCTCTAAGTATTTCCCCTTTTGGTGGGAAAACTACATCTTTCTTATATACTTCATTAACAAAGTTAACAAGATTTCTAAAATATTCCTTCTTATATTCCTCTTCTAATACTATATCCCAGTCATTATTTGTCATTTTTATCATTATAATTCCCCCTTAGTCAAAGCAAGATACACTAGTACCACTTACATATATTGTATTTGCCTTTGTTATAGTATATTTACGACTATTCTTATTATAAATAACAGTTACAGTGCAGTTTTCATTCATAGGTTCATTCGTTTTAGGATTAACAACAGCTCCACTACTATTACCAGTAAGAAAGCCATATTGTGTGAGAGCAGATAGTGGAATGATATAGGTTATCTCCGTTTTATCTCCACTTATAGTTCTACGATTAGTACATATATCCTTACCACTCAAAGACCCATACTCACAATCCTCATAAAACATCTTAGCCCCTGTATCAATATTTTTAAGCAAAACCTTGTACTCACTATTCTTACTATTATTCATAACACTAACCACTCCTGTTATAGAAATAGTAGCAATTATTCCTAAAAGTACTAAAGTAACAAGAAGTTCCACTAACGTAAAACCTTTATTATTCATATATACCTCCCATAAAATAAATTATATTGCTATCATACTTACTTTCAAGTTTTTTCGCTATTTCTTTTATTTCAGAAGCCCCTACCATTTCATCATCACCTCTACAATTGTCTTAACCTTATCATATATATTAAAAGTTTTTGCATACTCAAATAACAAATCAATATTCTTATCCTTACTAGAGAAATAATAATTAAGTATCCTATTTTGAAGTTCTAAATCAATATCCCCTTCCGTTCTCAGCATATCACAAATGGACCTTTCCGCATTATATACCTTAATTGGATTACCAAATGGACTTAAAACTTCAATAATACCAATACCATAATAATTTTCTGACACATAATGAATTAAACAATCAGCATTAACTCTCTTACCTCGGCACACCGTAATATCAATCTCCATCGGAACCCTATTTGTAAGATTTAAAATATGGAAAGCCGTATTATAAGAAAAGATAGCATCCGGATACCTCTTCTGTAAAATATAATACTCATCCTTAAAATTACTAGTACTCATATATAGCCCGTGACTAACCTTTTCTATAATACCCGCATCAATATACTTTTGAATTTGTGGTTTATATATATTAAGTTCTAATAACTCCGATGTCGTAACATAACCATAATGATTACTCAAAAAACTAATAAGTTTATCCTTATTTCCCATAAAATCACCTTTACCTCCAACATTTTATACATTTTTATTTACTTTCATACATACATTATACCATTTTGGTGTATGAAAGTAAATACTTCACCCCTAAAAAAAGAAAAACATACCTAAAGGGCTAACCAAAAGTTTTATTTTCGTCCCCTTTACAATATGCTCCTCCTACCTTATCAGTCTCCACATATTCCTTATCCATTATAGAACAGCTCATCTTCGTAACCGCATCCTTTAAATATCCCCCAAATATCTTAACAAGACCAATAGCTACCACTGTAATAAGTGAAATAATTAGTACATATTCAACTAACGTTTGCCCCCTATTATTTAATCTTTTCATATATCCTCCTACCATAACTATTACACATATCATATATAGTACTCTGTACTATATATGATATATAATAAATATGTCTCTACTATACCTAAATTATATAAAAAATTATCCCAAGTGTCAAGACTTAACCTCAACATAATCACCAGAATCCAAATAAATTATTCCCTTGCTCCCCCCAAGTTGTCCGCAAATATCCAAATACCTATTCAGTTTCTTAATCTTCGAGAGCGTCACATATACATAATTATTATCATCCATATAGAGAATAAACCTCTCCTTATCCACCTCGTTAGGACTATACTCAATCTCCGATATATTAAGCAAAATATCCTCATTAATCAAGCTAAACCTCTTCACAAACTTATCCCAAACACTACTATCAACCTCATTAATAAGACGCGGATATTCCGTATAACCACTAACATTCTCTGTCATCTTGCCATTAGACAAAATAAGCATATTGTCCCCATAACTCGCTAACACCCTGTACTCCTCTACCGTGATATAAAGCTTAAAATTAAGCGTCTTAACAATCTTCACACTCTTAATATAATCATTCCTAAGAAGCCTCTTCTTAATAACACTCTTGCTCGTCATAACAAAGGACGGATATCCCTTTAAGCCAGCTTCTTCCAGTATCACATTGTCAGACAAGTTCCCCCCATTATTAATAATATAAATGTTGTGAACCGGCTCCTCAATATAAAAATATATCCCCAAAGCCAGTCCCAACAACCCCAAAATAAGGAGGAAAACCCGTTTCCAATTAACCCTCTTAACCACCTTTTTAGCCATATCATCACCCTATTCAATGATTACCTGTTCAAGTATCAAATCAATGTCGTACTTCTCCTTAACCTTGCCCCGTACAAAATCAATTAAATTCACAATATCTTCACCAGTTGCCCCACCGGCATTAATAATAAAGTTAGCGTGCTTTTCCGAAATCTTTGCTCCCCCAATAGAGTACCCCTTAAGACCAAGGTCCTCAATAAGCTTGCCGGCGTGCATCCCTTCAGGGTTCCTAAAAACACTCCCCGCTGAAGGAAACTCTAACGGCTGCGTCTCACTCCTCTTAATAATCCTTCTCTTAACAACCTCGTGCATCTTAGCCTTGTCGCCCTTCTTCAAAGTAAACTCAGCCGCCACCACGAAAAAGTCCTTGTTCCCCTTAAAGAAACTATCCCTGTAAGAAAACTCAATCTCCTCGGCTTTCCAAACCACGATGTTGTTCTTGTTATCAACAATCATAACCTTGCTAAGAACACCAGCCATATCCTCATTGTAGGCTCCCGCATTCATAGCAATACTAGCCCCAACTTCCCCAGGGATAGCCCCAGCAAACTCAAGACCCGTAAGACCAGCATTAATAGAGTGAGCTGCTAACTTAACAAGCGAACAACCACCCCCAGCAATAACACTCTCACCCTCAATATAAATATCCTCAAATTCACTTAACTTTATGATAATACCCTCAAATCTATTACACTTAAATATAACATTTGAACCATTACCCAAAAACATAAAACGGATACCATTCTTCTTACAAAACTTAACAATCTTAGATACCTTCTCATAACTATTCGGAAAAACCAAATAATCACACATAACATCTAACTTGTACGTATTATACTTCTTCAAATTAACATTCTCTTCGCACCTAATATCGTGCTCTTTAATAAAATCTCTTATCACTCATCATCAAATCCTTTAACGTTTCATATATTCTACTACCACTATCCTTAATACCATACTCCCCTAAATTCCTTTTAATCTCTTCATACTCTTTCCTATTATTAATAAGACTATCAATTTCCCTAAATAAAGTATCCTTATCCAAATCCTCTTCCCTAATCATCCGTCCAGCTCCCTTACTAACAAGGTCCATAGCATTCTTCTCCTGATGATTATTCGTAACATAAGGACTAGGAATAAAAATACTAACCGTATCAATTGCCATAATCTCACTAATCGTACTAGCACCAGCCCGCGTTACCATAATGTCCGCTATCTTCATAACCCGAGGAAGGTTCTCAATAAAACTAACAACCTTAACATTAGTAGGAAGTACAATATCCCTAAACTTATCATATTGACCCTTACCACTAACAAATAAAACCTCGTAATCCTTGTCCCCAAAGTCCTTTAAGAAAGAAATAAACTTATCACTAATAGAGCCACTACCAAGCGAACCCATAACAATTAAAACAAGCTTCTTCCCTTCCGTTAAACCAAACTCCTTCTTGCTAGCCTTCTTGGCCCGCACCGCTTCTTCACTACAAGGGTTCCCCGTTAAAACAACCTTATCACTAGGAAACTCCTTCATAACACTTTCAAAGCAAACCCCAATCCTATCCGCATACTTCGTAAGATACCGATTAGATAAACCCACTACCGAGTTCTGCTCGTGAATAAATGTCTTTTTACCCAGTTTCTTCCCAGCCCAAATAACTGGAGCCGTAACATATCCACCACAGCCAATCACAATATCTGGATTAAACTCACGAATAATCCCCTTACAAGTACGCCTTGCCTTCAAAAAATAATGCAAAGTCTTAAAATTATCCAGAGTAAGTTTCCTCTTAAAACCATATATCGTAATACCCCGAAAATCTATACCAAGCTTCGGAATAAGCTCGCTCTCCATACGGTTATCCGTCCCAATGTAGAGAAACTCACTATCAGGCTCCTCGGCCTTAATCTTATTAATAATACTAATCGCCGGATAAATATGACCACCCGTACCGCCCGCACTAATTATAACTCTCACTATCACACCTCACGTCCTATACTTATATTATAGCAGATATTCCCGAAAAAGTAATTAAATTCTTGACAATTTATAAAAGTTTTAGTTGTGTAAATGGCCCTATCGGGGGTAAGAAGTAATAAATTAAGTAATATTTATAGAAAAAAAGCCCCTATAAAGATGAAGGCAGTATATATTATAATATATAAATAGTTAATAAATAAATATAAACACTCATCGAGGGTGATGAGTGCCTATCAATGTATTATGAATTGGGTTGAGTAACACCAATGAGCGATAAAGGCGTACTCTTGTTTATTCAGTTCCGCGAAGGGTTTAGTGCAAAACCAAATAACACTTAATATTATATCGTATTTTATTATTTTGTCAAGGGTTTTTGGGAATTTTTTCACTATTTATTAAAAATAAAAAAAAGAAGTACATATAAAGATGTTGTTCAATAAATTATTTTGGAATACTTAATAATATTCGCCATAATTATCTATTTGATAAATATGGGTATAAAAAATTCTGGTCCAAAAGGCCAATAAAATTAAACACCCATCAACCTAGATGGGTGTTCAACAGTCAAATTTAAAAAATTGGATTGAGCAACACCATCTATCAAAGCACTTCATTTTCTAATAGTTTAACCTTGAAAATATATAACCTCCAAAATCAAACTACACTTACAATTATATCGTATTTTATTATTTTGTCAAGCATTTTTCTAAATTTTTTTGCATTTGCAAAATAAATTCAAAAAATGCACATTTATATTGACAAACTACATCTTATGAAGTATAATGAAGAAGAAGTACATCTAAGGGGTGTTTCTCCTTCCAATTGAAATAAAATTCAATTACTTGCTTAATTAACAAGATGATGGAAGGAGGTGGTCCAATGGAAAGGAAGAACTTTGGAATACTTAATTGTATTAGCCGTAATTATCTACTTGATAAATCGCGGCGACCAAAACTCTGGTCCAAAAAGACATCAATAAAATTAAACACCCATCAACTTAGATGGGTGTTCTTAAATCTAAATTTTTAAAAATTGGATTGAGTAACACCCTCTTACCAATAAAGGTGTACTTCATTTTTTAGTATATTCAATTTTACAAAATATATAACTTGCAAAATCAAATTACAGTTATATTATACATTATTTTAATGAAATGTCAACTATTTTACTAAAAATTTTCATATAATACATAAATTAAATGTAACTACTACAAACACCCATCAACTTAGATGGTTGTTCTTGAAATCAATTTAAACAATTGGATTGAGTAACACCCTCTACCAAAGGATGTACTTCATTTTTTAGTACGTTTAACTTTGCAAAGTATACAACTTTTAAAATCAAACTACACCTACAATTATATCGTATTTTGTTATTTTGTCAAGTATTTTTTTAAAATTTTTTGCATTTGCAAAATAAATTCAAAAAATGCACATTTATATTGACAAACTAC
>SAMEA104315424__coassemble_1486_pt1 | contig 10409 bp, 7 predicted proteins | sample SAMEA104315424__metabat2_high_PE_039 | metagenome-assembled genome bin SAMEA104315424 (sample SAMEA104315424) | gut metagenome | biome: Monkey gut; feature: monkey-associated habitat; material: faeces | place: China | collected 2013
TTCTCCTAAGAGAATTCTTAGTGCTTAACCTTTTCAGTTAAGAACGTTCCGCACTATATCTAAATTTTACCAACTTTTTATAAATTTTACAATACTTTTATTAATATTTTTTCAAAAAATATAACTCGGCCCTTTACATTATCCATATATATCAGCCTTAAACAAGCTAATATAAGCATTCACATCAAGCTCACTCCACCCCGCAAACTTATCATCCCCAGAACCACTATTAGAGCCATAAAAGTTAAGATAATTACTACCACTCTCATTCATAATCATAACCATACCCTCGTACTTACTAGCATCATCACTAGTATCATTAACAATCCCAACTAAACAATTAACCTCTTCATTAGTAAGTTCCACTGAGTTATCACTATTAATCCTAAGATACCTGCCATCATCTGTCCTAATCTTATACAAGTAACCATTATCAACTTCTACCCCATCAATAAAACTAAACGTAACCCCCGTAAAACTAGTAATAGTATCTAATCTCTCATTAAAATAAGCCGTATTCTTCCCAAGAAGCCCATTTACATTATTAAGCTTCGTTGATACACTATCCGACATAATACCATATACCTGCTTTTTACTAACTATACTCCCAATATACCACTTATCATTACCTAAAACACTCAAATCACTAATATCAATCCTATCTGCTGTCTCCGTCCCCTCATAACGATAAGGATTACTCCTCGTACCATTACCAATCATTGCTACATCGCCATCCAAAGTAATAACCGGCCTTACCCTATTATAGCCAGATAAATGTGTATTAACATAATCCATAAGCATCCCATTAGTACTATCAATCAAAAACAAGTCCCCATTTGACCTCACCGTATCATAATAAGCCGGCGAAAGGGTCCACGTGAGGCCCGATGCAAGAGCACTATTATATAGAAAGAAGTTTTTATTTTCTTTCATAAAAGCGCCACCGGCGAGTACATACTCTTCAGCACTAATCATACCAATTTCCTCATCAAATAAAGAGTTCTTTTCGCACGTAAGTGTTGGATCATACTTATCAACATCACTACCAATATTCTGATAAGAATTAAAATAATAAACCAAATTATTTGAACCAGAACTAATTTTTTTCACATAATTAAGATCATTACAAAACTTAGAAGTAACCACTTTATCCTTCCAAGGTTCATAATAATAAGTCCAATTATCAAGAGCCTTTTTAACATTACTATTCTTATAATTAAAAATATTTTCCGCATCTTCTATACTCGTAATCGTACTACTATTACTATACTTAGGCCACTGTGCTAAACTATCATCAAGAATTATTCTTAAATTACCATCTTCATCTACCTGAAGTATCCGCCAGTAATAACCCGCAAACCTAACATAATTATTAGTAACATTACCTCTAAATAAAATGGCATCACTCTCGCCCTTTATCCCATTAGTTCTAATAATAGTAGGCTCTGTCTCAACATTACTAAACATATCCTTTCTCTCATCGTGTGTCATTGAACCAAAATCATATAAAGGAATGTCACTCTCTTTCCCAGACGTAACAAAGTTAGAAATAATAGTCTTTTTCATCTCTGTCATACCTTGCAAAGTAATAACAATATCTCCATTAACACTAGGAATAACCAAATTATTATTACTGTAAGTATAATCTACGCCACTACTCAAAAACTTATCATTCATAACCACAATAAGTTCCTTTAAACTAGCATCTACAAAAGAAACATTTAAAGTATCACCTTCCATTATTTCTTTAGTTAAAGTATCACTACCCTCTATATTACGATATTTAACACTAAATATTCTCCCATAATCAAAGTTAACCTTCAAATTAAACTGGGTATTACTCTCATCATATTCCCCATCTTTGTAACTAACTTTTAACTGCACAGTCTTTTTAACACCAAGAATACACTTATCATCATCACATATCTTATCCCTAAGGTTATAATTAACGAACTCATATTTAAGCTTATCACTATTACCACTAATATCCCTTATAGCCATCATAACATTACCAAGATTATATACATCAATATCATAAGTAACACTACTACTACTATCCGGTAAATTAATACTAGCCATTATACTATTAACATTAAACTCCTCATTAATACTACTAGCATTATCAAGATTACTAACCCTAACTCCCATTACTCTTATATCAGCATCAACCCTAACACTAGCACTAATGTCATCAATCGACAAAGTATTTTGAAAAGCTGAATATCCAATACTAAGAAGTATAACACTAAGACAAATAGCTAACCCAATAAATAATTTATTTTTCATTCTTTAAATCCTTTTCATCTAAAGTATACAAATATAAGTTCTTATCCTGAAGAATATAAAACTGACACTTCTTATGTTTAATTACCTCATACTCCATAATAGGCAAATGCAAATTATCTCTAACATCTAAAAGTTCCCCAAACTCACTAATATTTAAAACATTATAATCCCTTAAATTAGGAAAACTAGAAGTATTAACAATAAGCCTATCATAAGTCTTTAAAATATTCCTTAAAGTCTTATCATATACACTCTTCTTTTTATTAATAACACTAATAATTCTTATTATCCTAATCATACAAAGAATAGCTAAAATAACATTAACAATACCACTAATTAAATATAACCAATTAGAAACCCCAAAACTAATATTACTTATAACTCTACTACTATTATTATCAAGTTCACTAGCATTCATATTAATAGAAATAGCCTTCTCTGATAAAGGAATTCTAATCGAAGTAACACTACTACTAGGAATATTATAACTATCATCTATATCATTATAACTAGTCAAATAAACATCCAAATAACTCTCTGTATCAACTCCATAAGAAGCCTTAAAAGAATTAGCCAAACTATTATAATAATCATAGTTAATATCAATATCCTTATTTAAAGAATAATTACTACCATTCTTATTAACACCCTCTATAGTTTTAGGAACCAAATTATAACTCTTCTCAAAGTACTTAGAACCATTATCCTTATTAGCAATAACAAGCTTACCTATAACCTCATATTCAAGCCCCTTATCAATACTCTCATCACTAATATTAAAATTATAGTTAAATTTAAGCGATACATTCTTAATTAAACTAGCAATATAAGACATATTCTCCCCTAAGCACTCCTCATCATAAAATTCATTCTCATTTAAACATACCGAATAATTAACCTTACTCTTCTCTTCATAATTAATACTCTCCTCTTTAAGAATATTAAAAGATGAAATAATAAACCAAATACCACATCCCAAGAAAACTACAAATAATACTCCAAAAATAACTAATTTCTTATATAAAGATACATTCTTATTAACTCTATCACTTTTATTACTCATAAAAACCACCTTTTACCATTTCTCATTTAACAATACCGTTGGATACCCAATCAAAGGAATTTTTGCCTTTGTAACTCCTATAACCATATTCTTAGATATCTTATACTTATCATATTCAGAGTTAGCATCACCCTTAGTATAAATATAATAAACATTACCACTATCAACTATCCTAAATACCCTATGAACAACAATCCTATTCTCATAGTTATAAGCAATAACATCGCCAATATTAATATTATCATATTTAGTATCAACTATAACTACATCACCTTTAGATATAACATCTTCCATACTCCCGCTCGCAATCGCAATAGCGTAAAACCGAAAATAACCTGACACAAAATAAACCGCCACTCCTGTAACAACAATTGGCACTAAATAAAGATAAACCTGCCTCTTCCTCTTCCGGTAAGAAAGCATTACCTCTTCCTCAGTCCTATCCCTTTTTAACCACCTATCTACTCTATATAATACAAATAATGGAAATAGAAAGAATATAAGTGAATACAAATAATAATTAGGATTAGGAATTATCGGCATATACCTAAATAAACACATAATAATTAAATAAAGCATACTAGGTTTATATCCAAAATTAAGAGCCAAATACGTACATAAAATATTCTCTGTAATTAACGGAACAATCGTTATAGAAAGAAGTAGAAACATCTCTCTATTAAAAGTTAAAGGATGATTAGATAACGGAATACATATATCCATAACTATAAAGAATATACATACCAAAGTAAGAAGTATTTTCGATAAACTACCCTTCATTACCATTTGATATCTTAAAAGCTCTTTTATAACTATATAAATAAAAGTTGGAATAATAACCCTTGTCACAAGAGATAAAGATAAAATATTACTACCCTTTGCAAACCCAATAAATATCCCAAGTATATAATATAGAAGAAAAAACGTAAGCATTGTAATAATAATCTCTAACCCTATCTCTCTTACATATCTATGCCTATCCTTTTCATATCCACATAAAGTGTAAAAGATAAAGGACATAAATATTAAAAGTAAACACATCGTCCCCATACTTAAAAATTTAAGCCATATCCCATTTAATATAAACAATAAACCAAAGAAAAAGATAAATAATACTAACTTAATATAACTTTTTTTCATACCTTCTCCTAACATAAATGACACAGCAAAAACCGTGTCATTTTTTATTAATTTGCTGAACTATAATCGAGTGAAATATCACCAAATTTAACATTAAAGTCGCCATCAGCTCTAGTAGCATCACTTGCATATTCTAAAGTAACTGTTACAAGTTCACTCTTGCCTTTTAGAAGAGTATGATTAGAAATACCTGTCTTGCTACCACTAGTTTCTAGTTCACTACCTACTTTTACTTTTACAGAGATACCATTACAAGCACTTTGTACAAGGGTATCAGTAGTTCCTTCTACCGCTGTGCATACTTTATTACTGTTTTCACCTGCTACATTGGCATATACTATACTTTTTAAGTAAGCATCTAGTTCACCATTATTGTAAGCATAGAAACTGTATACGGCTTTTTGCCCAGGTTCTGTGAAAGTTGCAGATAGTCCGCTAATAGTTGGATTGGCAGAATTATCAATACTTGCTTTGGTTGTTGTTAGCCCTACGGGAGTAGAAACTGGTGTTATTTCTGATGTCTCCACTGCACTCTCTGAACTGGAAAAATCGACGTTCAAAGTGTCCGGACTAGGATTAACATTGGCACTTGATTGTATCTTTAGGGTATTTGAAAATGCTGCAAATCCAATAGATAGGCCAATTACTCCTACTACTAAAGCTAGTAAAGATATTACTTGACTGTTTCTATTCTTTTCCACTTTTTATCCCTCCTATCATACAGAATAATATCATATTAATGTATTTATGTAAACACTTTTATCTTTTTTTCACAATTTTTTCAGAGAATTTTCACAAAAATTGTTAACTATATTATGTACTTTATTTTTATAATTATCGGTAAATTGGGGATTTATGAATTGTATATATTAAGAGGATACAAACTATATATAGTTAATTTAATAGATGTATTTATATTTAATTAAATTTACACACCAATTTAATTTGGTAGACACTGTCTGCCAAATTATCCGTCACTATCCAAAGTGCAAAAATTGCACTTTGAATTGTTTAAATTGCACTTTGGATTTATAACAAAAATTTATAAAATAATCCATTCCCCACTTCTTTTACCATTTTTCCTTGTAATCAATCCCTTATCCTGCATTTCATTCATTCTTGTTTTTACAGTCCTTAACGATTTACCTATTATTTTAGCAATTTCTTCCTGCTTTATATTAGCGTTACTACTAATAATATTAATAATTGCCTGTTCCTCCAAAGTATAAACATCATTCTTTACCTTTTCATTATTCACATCTTCCTGATAAGAAATATGCGTATACCTATTCCTTAATTCATAATTAGTTCCAGCTAAAAGATTATAAAAGAACTTTTCTAAAAAGGAAATATCCTCAAAAATATTACTATCAAATTTCTTATAATTTGCTCTAACTAGTGAATTTCTAAAATACCAAGAATGTTTTGCAAAAACATCATCATTAATATTAAAACCAAACGTTCGCAAATATTTAATCATAAATACCGCTGTTGTCCTAGTATTACCCTCACAAAAAGGATGTACCTGCCATATATTAGATGTAAAACGACATAAATGTTTTATTGCATCATCAAACGTTATATCCTTATAAGAAAAATTTTTCTCTTGCTCAAAATCATATTGCAAAGATGGCATAATAGTTTCATAAGAAGCATATATAACCGTATCCCCATCCAGTACACACTCGTCCTTGGTAAAGTTATAATCCCTTATTTTTCCAGCAAATTCAAATATATCAGAGAACAGTTTTTTATGAATATTAATAAGTTCTACAGGATTAAAATTAAAAGAATTATCACTTAATATTTCCGTTATCCTCACAGAAACTTTGTCAGCCTCCTCATTATTGTCCACTTTTTCCTGCTCACGGCTATTTAAAATTTTATAATACTTATTTATCCTTTGTTCTACTTCTTCTATACCAATTTTCCCCTCAATATGTTCCTTAGCAGTATCTAACAAATACTTTGAAGGTTTTAAGCCGTCCACATCTTGAAGGCCTATTGCCGTTTCCCATACTTTAGCCTTTTCAATTCTATTTGGCTCCCCCTCTTTAATATATTGTGCTAGTTCCAATTCCCAATTTTTATTGCTCATTACTTAATCCCCTCCTTTATTTATAAATTTAGTATACCATTAAATTAAAAAAAAAACAATCCAAAGTGCAATTTTTGCACTTTGGATTGTTTAAATTGCACTTTAAATTATTTAAACTACATTTTAAACTCATTAGTCACTACCTAACCCGCTCTATCCTCTCCTCATAACCCCCCCCACTCGTCACATAACTCCCCACAACAACCACATCCGTATCCACCAAAAAACTCGTCATATCATTAATGCCCCCATCAACACTAATAACAACATCCCCCCTCATCTTCCTAATCTCCCTTATCTTCGCCACACTCTCTATCATAAACTCCTGCCCCCCCTTACAGGGCTCAACACTCATAACCAGCACCAAATCCACATCCCCAATAATATCCCTAAGCACCCTAACATCCGTATCCGGCTTAATACTAATACCAACCCCATATCCCATCTCCCGAATACTCCTAATAATCCCCCCAATATCCATATCCCTTACCGCCTCTATATGAAAAGTCACATACCCAATATTCATACCCCTAAGTCTCTTCACATACATCTCCACATCCCTAACCATTAAATGCACATCCATACGCTTCTCCGTAATCCTATTAATCTTCCGCACCAAACTCATACTAAACGCCTTATTAGCCACAAACTCCCCGTCCATAACATCAATATGAATAAAATCACAACTCGTCCCATTCAAAAGCCTTACAGCCTCTAACTTATCACTTGCCCCCAAAATTGATACACTAACCATTTTCCTTTTCATAATTTCTCCTTTTCTTTACACTATCGTGTTCTATATATTAATAATATATATAATACATATATATAAGTAAGTATATATCTATACCTAATAGTATCTATGATACAAGATATGGATCATCTTGAGTACCAGTACCAGATGTTATAGATACAGAGGATTTGAGGTAGAAGACGGGAAATATATTGTTAGAATAATTAGTAGTAACATTATCAAGCATACCTCTTTCTGAAATAGAACCCGATAATTTAATTCCAAAAACATTTCCACTAGTATCAGTACGCGATGTCATTGTTAATTTATATCCATTTGCATAACCGTAAATCCATCCTCCAGAACAAGTAGAATTAATTTGCTGACCATATTGAGATAAGAAATAAGTTTCAACACAAGTATTTCCGGCAGCATATCCATAATCACTTGGATACATCAAACCTACTTTTCCTGTCCAAAATAAGGCATTACCACTATACGTAGTTGTACCCCTTTCATAACCGTACATAGCCGTCGTATATACTGAACTACTATCATACCCTCCTAAATAATATACACTATCATTTATCATTTTCTTGGCATCATCTGTAAGACCCTTATCAGTAAAGTTTACTGTTGTAGCCGTAGTACTATTATTATAGTAACTTCCACTTTCTCCATTCCACCAAGCTCCACTATTTAAAAGTGTCATCATTGTACTTGTTGGCCAGTTATTTTTATAAGTACCACTAGAAGTATAATCCCAACTAAATTCACTAGTAGTTCCATCTGTAATAGGTGTGGCCTTTATTACCTTAATTAAATTTTTACCTGCATTCTCTTCATAGATACTTCCTATTATTCTATATAAACTTCTATCAGGACAAGTATTACTAGTTCCTTTGTCTAAACATATATAATTATTAGGATTAGCACCATAATATCTATAATCAATTACAGCTGGGATTTCACTACCTGTGGCACTACTACCACTTGCAATTGCACTATGAGTTACCTTATATACACCACTATCACTATCTCCTGTAGTACCATCATCTAAACCTGCTATTACTTCTGAGGCTGGTAAATAACCCCTACTAGAATTAGCCCCCTCTACTATGAAAGACATATCAAAAGATTGGTTCTGCATACTACTAGGATTATCACCACTAGCACCATTAATATATATATATAAAGTATATGTAGATAGGGATGTTGTTAGTGAACCATCACTTGTAGATAGAGTAAGTAAACTAATAGTGTCTCCGGCCTTAGAAGTAGAGAAATTACCACTCTTAACACTAGTACCACTAGCATTAACTAAATTATACATAAAGGAACTATGGTTTAAACCACTATCAATACTATTAATCTTTAACTTAAAGTCAACTGTTACTGTATCACTAGTAGCATCCTTTAACTTAATCTTAATATCTTTCTTAACTACATTCTTACCACCACTAGTATAACTAGCAACAGGCATTAAATTAGCACCTGTTATATCACTACCATCATCTAACTGTACTACTGCTCCCTCTACTGTGAAACTAATATCCGTATTAGTAGTACTATTCCATACAAAGTAACCAAAAGCAACCCCTATTCCTGTAATAATAGTTGCAAGTAATACTGAAAATACTGCCAACTTCTTACTTATCCTATTATCTTCCATAATCTTCTCCTTTTTATTGTATTATTTTGTTATAAACTAATATCTATACCTAATATTATCTATGATACAAGATAAGGGTCACTTTCTGTTCCTGTACCAGAGATTATAGATACAGAGGATTTGAGATAGAAGACTGGTAATATTGAGCCAGCATCATCCGTGCCTTCGTATGCGGCGAGGCTACCAGATGCACCGCTAAGCCACGCACTGTTGGAATAGTCGGAATTCGGCGACATTAACCACATCCAAAATCCAGAATTATAGAGCCAATCTTTATTATAACAACTATTTCTATAACCAAACAAATTAGTACCTGTCGCACAATCATTTCCAGCCGCATATCCGAAGTCACTTGGGTACATTAACCCTACTTTTCCTGTCCAAGACAAAGCATTACCACTGTATATAGTTTTACCCCTTTCGTGTCCATACATCTCCGTTGTCATTATTCCACTACTATTCCACCCCCCTAAATAATATAGGCTTTCATTTATCATATTTTGAGCTGTTTCCGTAAGACCTTTATCGGTAAAGTTCACAGTTATAGCCATTGTACTACCATTATAATAACTTCCACTTTCTCCATTCCACCAAGCTCCATTATTTAGAAGTGTCATTAATGTACTTGTTGGCCAGTTATTTGTATAACTACCACTGGAAGTATAGTCCCAACTAAATGCACTAGTTGTCCCATCTGTAATAGGTGTTGCTTTTATTACTTTTATGAGATTTTTCTTAGCATTCTCTTCATAGATACTTCCAATTATTCTATATAAACTTCTATCCGGACAAGTACTTGCTCCATTCTTATCTAAACATATATAGTTATTAGGACTAGACCCATAATATCTATAATCAGTTACGGCTGGTATTTCACTACCAGTAGCACTACTATCTGCTGGTATTGCACTATGTTCTATTTTATATACTCCACTTCCACTATCTCCGGTAGTACTATCATTCAATTTTTCAATTTTAGTAGCAGCAGTTTCCGGTAAATTTCCCCTACTAGAATTACTACCAGTTACATCTAAACTAAAATCAAAAGATTGGTTCATCATACTACTAGGGTTATCTCCACTAGCTCCATTAATATAAATATATAAAGTATAACTAGTTAGTGATGTTGTTAAACTACCATCCGTAGTACTAAGAGTAAGTAAACTAATAGTATCCCCTGCCTTAGAAGTAGAGAAATTACCACTCTTAACACTAGTACCACTGGCATTAACTAAGTTATACATAAAGGAACTATGGTTTAAACCACTATCAATACTATTAACCTTTAACTTAAAGTCTACTGATACCGTATCACTAGTAGTATCTTTTAACTTAATCTTAATATCTTTCTTAACTACATTTTTACCCCCACTAGTATAACTAGCAACAGGCATTAAGTTAGCACCTGTAATATCAG
>SAMEA104315424__coassemble_1491_pt1 | contig 10384 bp, 10 predicted proteins | sample SAMEA104315424__metabat2_high_PE_039 | metagenome-assembled genome bin SAMEA104315424 (sample SAMEA104315424) | gut metagenome | biome: Monkey gut; feature: monkey-associated habitat; material: faeces | place: China | collected 2013
CTTATTTTATATAGCATTAAAACGATTTTGAAAAAAATTTATAATTTTATCCTGAATGGAAATTTTGTTTTTTATTTTTATTGGTGAAAAAAGAAATTGTTTTTGGATATTATAAGATTGGATTTAACAAGAAATTGAAGTATAAGTTTTTTATAGTTAATATTTCAAAATATTATTATTTTTGTTTATTTATAAATTTTTTTGAATTTTTTTGAATTTTTTTTAAATTTGTTAAAATTTTTTTATTTTTTGGTGTAGTAGCATTACATTTTATTAATTTGTCATAATTTGTTCGTATATTAATTTTTGTTATTTTGGCAAAAAAGTGCATAATATGGGGGAAAAACCGCAGTATATTTATTATTTTTTTTGATTTTTTGCAGATATACAGATATTTAAATATTGATACTTTTGGGGTTATTTTTACCCAATATTACGATATTTTACAAGCATTAAAAATGCGTGCATATATTAAATGCAGAACATTTAGGCACTTTTTATAGGATAATGTATTTGGGTGGTATATAATGGACGTTAAAAATGAAGACAACAAGTATATCTATACTTTAGTTGGTAAAAACATTAGAAGACTTAGAAAAAAACACGGTCTTACGCAAGTAAAATTAGCAGAAGCTATTGGATACAATGATGGAACAGTTTCTAACGTAGAAAACAGCAGTTTTCAGACATTTAGCTTAGAATTTGTTTACATTATATCTAAATTACTTAATGAGCCAATGTGTGAATTTTTCAAAAGTCTTGATGAAGATACCACGAAGTCTAAAAATGACAAAAAAGAAAAGAAAAAAAAGAAAGAAAAAAACTAAAATTTTCTTTCTTTTTTAAATATTTTTATTAATGATATTTTTGGTTTTATTTAGCAAATCTTGTGCATTTATGTTATGTGAATATTCCCTATTAAACTTTATAGAACCATTTGTACAGAGTGTCTGCCCTATTAGCATAAACCAGTTACCTAAGGCATTTTGTTCTGTGGCTGATAATTCATCTATGAAAGCTGTGGCTAAGAGAAAAGCTGCCAACGTAAACATATAATGTTCGCTGTTATCATTTCTCATATTTCATTATATGAGAAAAGACCACTGTTATGCAGTAGTCTAAGAGAATATATTTTATTCTATTTATTTATTTGAACCGCTTATTTGGTTTTGACCTAATCTTACTAATCTTTTAGTGATTTCTCCACCAACTGAACCATTGGCTCTGCTAGTAGCATCTGGACCAAGGTTTACACCGAATTCGTTAGCTATTTCGTATTTCATTCTTTCGATAGCTTGCTTTGCTCCAGGTACTGTTAATTTATTGTTATTAGTGCTGTTGTTCATTTAACTCACCTCCTACACTCTTAGTATGGTGAGGGGAATTTTTTTCATACATTTTTTTTAGTGGTAATTTTTTCTAATATTTTTTTATTTACTAGTTATTTTTTAAATATATTAATATACCAACTATTAAGAGAATGGTTTTTATTTCTTTTATTATTTGTTAATGTATATATAGTTTGGAATTTTTCTTTTTTATTATTACATAGTTAGTTATTTTTTTATAAAAAGAAAAATAATATCTTGTAATGCTTTCACAAGATATTATTATAGAATTATTTAAATTTAAAAATTTCATTAAAAATCATATTTTTTACTTTCACTAGCAGTAATTACTACTGTATTTGCGTTGTCTACAGCCTCTTCGATGTATTTTTTATAGTTTATTTTTTGTTCTTCTTCGATAGCTTTGGTTAATTTAGGATTGATTACAGGGTGACGAGGTAAAAAGATAGTACAACAGTCTTCATAAGGTAATGTACTTATATCATAGGTATCGATATCTTTGGCAATTTTAATTATTTCTAATTTATCAAAACAAGCTAAGGGTCTTATAACAGGAACGTTTGTAACATTATTAATGGTACTCATACTTGTTAGGGTTTGGCTTGCAACTTGTCCGATAGATTCTCCGTTTATTAGTATTAGACATTTTCGTCTTTTCATTATTTCTTCACTTATTCTATACATCATACGACGCATTATTGTTATCATATAATTTGGGTCGCAATTTTTGTAGATTTCTTCCTGAATATTTGTAAAATTTATAATATGTAGCGTTATTTCTGGCTCAAATTTTGTTAATTTTTTTACTAGTTTTTTAACTTTATTCAGAGCCATTTCACTGGTATGAGGAGGGGATTCAAAATAGATACATTCTATTTTGACACCACGTTTCATTGCCATATAGCCGGCTACGGGAGAGTCTATTCCTCCAGAGAGCATTAATAATCCTTTGCCGGCAACGCGGACGGGATATCCTCCCCTACCATTTATTTCTTCGGCATAAATATATGAGTAGTTTTCCCTTACTTCCACTTTGAGAGTATACTCAGGATTGTGGACATCGACGCTTACATTTTCTTTATTTTTGAGGATTAAACCGCCTAATATATTATTCATTTCCATTGATGGAATTTTAAAGTTTTTATCGGCTCTTTTGGTTTCGACTTTAAAGGTTTTGAAGTCTATTTTTTGGACAATATTAAGTACTTCTGTTTGAATTTTTTCTATATCTGTATCTACTTTATAGGCTATTACAATGCTATGAATACCGAAAATATTTGTTAGGATTTGAATTATTTCTTCAATATTGTCATCTGTTTCAATAAACATTCTTACTCTATTTTTGGTTATTTTTACGTTAAAATTTTGGAGAGCTTTTGTTATATTTTCATATAATATGTTTATAAATAAACTACGATTATCTTTCTTAGTAGTTAGTTCTCCATACTTAATTAATATTATTTTTTGCATTTCTTACTCCTTATATTTCTTTGAGACTTTCGATAAAATTATCGACTATATCGTTTGGTAATATTTCTTTTAGTTCTTCTCTACTGGCCTCTTTCATTTTAGTTATTGTTTTGTATTTTTTTAATAATTTATTTTTTCTTACTTCCCCTATTCCATCTATATTGTCTAATATACTAGCTAGGGAAGATGTACTACGAATATTTCTATGATAAGAAATGGTATAGTTATGGACTTCATCCTGCATTCTTGTTAACAATAGAAATAATTCGCTTGTTTTTTCAATAGGTATTTCTTCGAGAGGATAGCGTCCTAATAGGGCGGATGTGGAGTGTTTATCATCTTTTTTTAATCCGGCTACAGGGATGGTTAGGCCCAGACTTGCTATTACTTCACGAGCTACATTGATTTGTCCTACTCCTCCATCAACTATTATGAGATCTGGAAAGGGCTCGCCATCTTTTAAAAGGCGAAAATATCTTCTATATATTACTTCTTTCATTGTATTATAGTCATCCGTCATATCACTAGTTATTTTATACTTTCGATAGTCGTTTTTACTTGGTTTACCGTCAATAAAGACAACCATACCAGAAACATTGAAAGTCCCAAATAGATTGGAATTATCGAAAAGTTCTATTTTACTTAATTTTGATAATTTTAAGAGTTTTCTTAATTCTTCCATTCCGGCAGTGGCTTTATCGTCATCTTTTTTTATAATGGTTATTTGTTCATCAAAATAGTTTTTGGCATTTTCGTAGGCAAGATCTAGAATATTTTTCTTACGACCTTTTTGAGGAATTAGGAATTTTACCCCAAGAGCTTGTTCTAATAAATTTGCTTCTTGGTTAGAGGGAACTAAAACTTCTTTTGGATATATGGTGTGTTTTTGATAAAATGTTGTTATATATGATGACAAGGCCTCTTCAGGACTATCTACAAGTGGGAAAATTATATTTTTTCTATCTAATAATTTGCCCCCACGAATAAAGAGGTGACTTATGCTCATATAATTGTTATCCGTATAGTAATTGATTATATCACGATTATAATTATCACCTAGTTCTACTTTCTGTTTTTCAAGAGTAATGCTTATATAGTCTAAAAGTTCCTTGTATTCTTGGGCTTTTTCGTAATTCATATTTTCAGAGCATAAATACATTTTTTCTTTTAATTTAGTGGTTATGATAGAATGATTGCCGTTTAAAAAGGAAATTATTTCATTTTTCATTGTTGTTATTTCCTTTTCATCAACACTATGTGTGCAATAACCTAGACATTCGTTTAAATGATAATAGAGACACTCTTTTTTTGCATAGGTTTTGCATTTTCTTAATGGATATAATCTATTTATGATTTCTACGGTTTTTCGAGCTGCTGTTACGTTGGGATAGGGTCCGAATAATTTTCGATTTTTATTTTTTTTAATATGAGGATTTCTTACTATTAATAGTCTAGGAACTTTTTCGTTTGTTAATTCTATATATGGATATGTTTTATCATCTCTTAGCAAGATGTTGTATTTGGGATTGTACTTTTTTATGAGATTTATTTCTAAAAGTAATGCTTCTAATTCTGATGATGTTAAGATATACTCAAAATCGTATATATTTTCTACTAATACTTTGGTTTTGCCACTATGAGTTTGATGAAAATATGATGTTAGTCTATTTTTTAGATTTTTACTTTTGCCTACATATATTATATATCCATTTTTATCCTTCATTAAATAGCACCCTGGTGTGTGTGGTACTAGGGATAATTTTTCTTTTATCATTTTTCTTCCTTCCTAATTTTTATTTAACTTTAATATGGGGTGATCGGCTAGTAATAAACTGTTTTTATATTTCTCTAATACATCTGATGTTATTTTATCATAGTCTATTATATAGGTTCCATTTGGTTTTTCAATTACTATCTTACTTATGGCATCTTTTTGAGTTAAGAATTCTTCCATATATTCTTCTTTGGTGTGAATATTAGAATTTGTTATATATATTTTATTTAGTTTTGTTTCATATAGGAACATTTCTATTTCTGTAATTAAACTATAAATGTTTTTACGAATATTATGGGATAATTCTTTTTTATTATAATTTCTGTACACGTATTCTAAGTTATCTAAAAATATTTTTATATCATCGGCGGAGGTGACATATTTTTCTAGTTCTTTTAAAAGACCGTATAAGTTAGCATTTAAATATAGTTTTTCCATTTTGTCTTTACCTACTATTTCTTCAATTTGACGAGCTACTCTTAGTTCATATTTGTAGTATTTGCTTTCAATACTTGGAAAGAAATATCTATTAGTCATTAGTTCTGTATAGCCTTCATTTAGGGGTTCGCCGACATTGCTACCTCCTTCCAAACGGGATTGAGAAAAGCCTAAGAAGCTTACTCTGTTTTCCATATCAAAATTAGAACTTGCTACGTGAAATAATTTATGGTAAATTACTTTGTTATAATCTTCTTCAACTAAGAGCATTGCATTGCAAGTTGGGTAGTATTCTCCTAAAATTTTTCTGGTTGTGCTTTGAGATACTTCTTGAAATCTTTTTTTTGATATTATCTTTATATTTAAGCTATCCATATTGTTATAAAATCTTGTTAAGTCTTCAGAGCTAAAATGAATAGTCATAACTTCAATGAATTTTTCTATATTATCGCTGCAATCTTCTTCTAATAGTGAATTTACATTCATTTCTTCTTCAGTGATGCTTTCTTCTGGTGCTGTAGTTGTTAAGATTGGTGGTATTTCTTTTAAAACATAGTTTTGGGGAATTTTGTCTTTATTTATAAATTTTATTTTAATTTTTTCTACTATTTTAGTTATTATATTTTCCATATTATCACTTTTTCCTTTCTATTTTTATTTTATTAAAAGTGATATATGGAGGAATGTCCACTTGATGGGAACATTTTTGTTTCATACACTGCTTCTTTCATATATAAACCCTCCTTTTATATATAATATATTTGTCTTTTGTGAAAGTAGTGTGTGAAACGCTTGTTTTATTTATTTTTTTCTTTTAAAATATCTCTTATTTCGGTTAGTATTTTTGTTTCTTCACTCACAACTTCCTCTTTCTTTTCTTCTTCTTTTTTGCTTACTTTATTTATTAGTTTTATGAATATAAATATACAGAATGCTACTATTAAAAAGTCTATTATATTCTGAATAAATACACCATATTTAATGGTTGCATCTTTTATTTGAATAGTCAGGTTTGAAAAGTCTATTCCTCCTATTATAATTCCAATAATAGGCATTAAAATATCATTTACAAGGGATGATACTATTTTTCCAAAGGCACTACCTATTATTACACCGACAGCTAAATCTACTACATTTCCTTTTGATATAAATGTTTTAAATTCTTTTAGGGTCTTTGTTCCTTTGGTTATTATTTCTTTTTTATCTACTTTTTTGGTCATTTTGTATTTCCTTCCTAAGCTAATTGGCTTGTTTTTTTCTTATATTTTGATTATATTATATATATTTGATTTTTTCAAGATAAATTCGAACATTTTTTGATGTTTTTTTGAGAAATCCTAGAAAAAGAAGCATTTTTGGGTGGTGCTTCTTTATTCGTTTGATTTTAAACTTGATACCATATCTATTGTTTTTACTTTTTTTGATAGGTATAGGGATACTAGATAAGCAACAAGGAATGTACCTGCCGTGCCGAGTAAGTACGTTGTCCAGTTTACATATACAGAGAAGTCATAGCTTTCATCTAAGCATTTTTGGAATAACCAGAATATTAAATAGTATCCAGCGGGAAGGCCTAATATGATAGATATGGCTGTTATCCATATATTTTGATTTATGTATATTTTTTGAATTTTTTTATCGTCAAAGCCTAGTACTTTTAGAGTTGCGAACTGATATTTTTTCTCACTATATGATAGTATGCCCATATTATATATTATAACGGCTCCAAGGAGACAAGCGAATACTATTATAAGAATAATCATTGTCCGCATCATTTCTAAAAGACTTTGCATATTTTCTTTTAATTCTTTTTTATCTTGGATTACATCAACGCCACCTAAATCTTTGGATAATTCTTTATTTGTATATAAGGAATCTGGTTTATATGATAATCCAAGGGCTTCGAAACTGGCTCTCGTTATGGTTAGATTTTGGTTTTGGGGATCTTTATTTAAGCCTATTATTTTGGCAGTTAAATCTTTGTTGCTTCCATAGATGCGGAAAGTGATTTCATCCCCTACTTTATAGTTCCTTGTTTCGGCTAATTTACGGGTTATGTATACCCCGCCCTCCTCTAATTTATCTATATATTTGTCATTTTTATTTTTAAATCTTATTTTATCACCAGCATCTGTTACGAATATATTACTTGTTGTTCTAACATTATCTTTTCCGGTTATCTCGATACTTACGGTTTCACTGGTGCTATCTCCATACGTTGTTTGCAGATTTTGATAATCTTCTTCGGATATGTTTTCTTTGAGAGTTAGTTTATATTTGAAATTGTATAAGTCATCGAATTGTAATTTGATAAGATGAGTCATACTGTTTAACATTCCGAAAGCACAGACAATAAGACTACAACAACCGAGAACTCCGAGAATGGAGGTGATAGTACGTACTTTATTTCGAAGCATATCTCTTATATTCCAAAGATTTCCAAAGGATAATTTTGTAAATGGTTTCTTGGTGGTAATATTTATTGTTTTTTTGTTAACCTTTGGTAGACTTGGCCTTAGGGCTTCGGATGGTTTCTTACTTAGTTCCTTGAGGCAAGTTAAATAGGTCACAAATGTTATTATTAGTATTATTATGGCAACGGTTATAAAGCATTTTTCGTTTATAATGGCTGTACAGTTTGGCATTTCAAAGAAACTCATTTCAAGATTTATGAATATATTTCCTATTATTAGTTTACCGAAAATGATACCGAATATGGCCCCCGATAGGGCAACATAAAAACCGTAGCTTACATAGTGCAGGATTATTTGTGACTTAGGAAAACCGAGGGCTCCAAGGGTTCCGATTTGTACTTGTTCGGCAGAGACTAATCTTGTCATTGTGGTTATCATTGTGAGCATTGCGATGAAGAGAAAGAGGCCCGAGAAGATGCCGACGTAGGCTTTTCCTTCGTCAATTTCGCCCTGATACATTGCATAAGAAGGCGTATCTTCGATTTTGACTACGGCAAGAGCACTATCTATGTCGTCTTCGATAGTATTTTTGACATATTCTACATTTTTCTTATCACCGACATCGACCATTATATAGTTGTAAGGGATGTATTCTTTGTAGTTATAATTGGGAATGCTGGCCACACTTGATATACCGAGGCTTTTTACAACGAGATCGTTTATGTAGTCTTCTGGTATTTCGTTTACTGACATATAGACATATCCGTAGTTTTTGCGATCGGGAACTAGTTGAGATTTGTCTTTGGTATCGTAAACGTGGTCAGGTGTATTTATAAAACCTAAAATTGGTTCTTCTAGGACTATTGTATCGTATTTTATCTTGATTGTTTCGCCGAGAATGAGATTATTTTCTTCAGCATAAGCGTTGTCTATCCATACTCCTTTTTTAGAAGAGATAAAGGGAATACCTTTTATGACGTGAAATCTTGATATATTATTGGATTCTATGAACGTTACTAGATAATTCTTGTCGCCATTATCAGCATCAGTGGCATTTATTTCCATTTTTCTCTCGGCATTTTTGACGTTATCGAGATGTTTTATTTTATCTAAATCGGATTTTTTGAATGATGTACCTAATACGTTTAGGTCTTGAAGATTGTTCTTTGTATAGAATTTGTCGGAAGCGGTAGACATTCCTGTCATATAGGATTCTATTCCTATATATACCATTACTCCTATTAAAATCATAAGGAAAATAGTTATGAACTGTGATTTATTTTTTATTATATCCCTTATCATTTTTTTTCTTAGCATCATTACCACACAACCTCATCTATTTTTTTTGGTTTTTTTCTAACAATATCTTCAACAACTTTACCGTTTTTTAGTTTTATAGTGTGATTTGCTATTTCTGAGATTAAAGCATTGTGCGTTACTATTATGACAGTAGTTCCTTTTTTAGTACAGTCTTTTAATAGTCTTAGTACTTCGGTTCCTGTCTTGGAATCTAGGGCTCCGGTTGGCTCATCGCATAATAGTATTTGCGGATCTTTGGCAATAGCACGGGCAATTGATACTCTTTGCTGTTCTCCTCCAGATAATTCACTAGGAAATTTGCTCATTTGTTTTTCAAGGCCAACTTCCTTCAATATTTCTTTAGCGTCCTTAGGTTTATCGACTATGTCGTTTACTAACTCAACGTTTTCAAGGACAGTTAGAGTTGGTAATATATTATAAAACTGAAAGATAAAGCCTACTTTTTGGGCTCTATATGTTGTTAGTTCTTTATCTTTTAGTTTAGAAATTATTTCATCCCCTACTTTGATTGTTCCACTTGTTACGGTGCCCATACCTCCGAGTAGGTTTAAGAGGGTTGATTTACCAGCACCTGAAGGGCCTAAAATGCAAACGAATTCGCCTTTATTTATCGAGAGATTTATGCCTCCTAGTGCACAGTATTTTTTCTCCCCAGTTGTATATATTTTCTTGACATTTTTTAGTGTTATTAATTCTTTCATGTTCCTTTTTCCTCTTTTCTATAATGCACTAGTATGTACATCTCTTTTTTAATTTATTATACTTATAATTGATATGATTGTCAATAATTTTTTGATGTTTTTTTATATATTTTTTTTACTAGACTGTTGTATTAATATCATACTTTTTTCGCTTTGTGTATAGTTTTAAAGATTCTTTAATGTTATAATTTATATATTAGTTAGAGGAGGAATTTATGTTTATTGGTGTTTATGGGGTTAGTGTGTTATTTTCATATTTGGGAGTTGTTTTAAATTTTGGTTCTATTTACTTGATGCTTATGGGTAATATTGAACTTAGTATGCTTTGTTTTATGGGGTCAGCATTTATTGATATGGTCGATGGGAGAATTGCAAAATGTTGTAAAAGAAGCGATTTTGAAAAGAGTTTTGGAGAACAGATTGATACGGTTTTGGATGTTTTTAATTTTGGAGCGGTTCCTATTATTCTTCTTTATTTACTGGGATTTAATGATTTGGTTAGTGTGATTTTTCTGGGAATTTATTTATTTTGTGCGACGATGAGACTTGCTTATTTTAATACAAGGCTTGGTAATGGTGAAGGAAGTAATGTATATTTGGGAGTTCCTGTTACTTCTAGTGGGATTTTTATTCCTATTATTACTTTGGTTTATTTGCTTACTAATAGTATTTTTATTGGAAGGGGATTACTTTTTATTGTTAGTTTACTTTTTATACTTAATATTAGGATTGTTAAACCTAAGGGGAAATGGTTTTTGTTTCTTATGACTGGTATTGGACTTGGGATTTTGGCACTTTGTTTTATGCTAATTTAGGAAAAATGGTAGTATGATGGTTACAGATTTTTAAAAACTGCACTGTGAATGAAGTGCACCCTTTAGGGTAGACATTTATAAAAAAACTAGTTTGTGCTAGAAT